>Ga0222420_100093_pt1 | contig 182533 bp, 162 predicted proteins | sample 3A2ome_FD_182470 | JGI IMG/M metagenome (GOLD analysis project Ga0222420, IMG submission 182470) | Enriched microbial communities from leaf-cutter ant dump, University of Wisconsin, Madison, United States - 3A200A (version 2) | ecosystem: Environmental > Terrestrial > Nest > Insects nest > Nest... | reverse complement strand
CCAGCCGGCTCAGAGGTGCGGATTCGAGGCTTAATCTGCGGCGCAAAGTCCAAGCTTTGGGTGTCAGAACAAGCTGCTCGAATCCGCTGTGGTGATAGCTAATCACCACGCCGACCAAGATACAAGGGTGTCAGACACCCGGGGAGATAAGCTTGGTTTGCGGCAGCATCTCGTAGGGGTGTCTGACACCTGGATTGCTTTTGCAGCGAGCCACCCACTTCCTTGTGTCTGACACCCGTACGAGATGGGCTTCAAGCTGCGGCGGCGCTGCCGGGTGTCTGACACTCCCCCCCTCTGCCTCGGCGTGCCGAAAACCTCCCTGCCCTCCTCCACGCCCGGCATCAAACGCCTATCCTGACACGCCCTTCAGCTCATACGCGTGCGCAGCCATGGCAAGACCTCCCCGCATTCTCATCGCACATCAACCCCACCACGTCGTGCAGCGCGGCCATCGACGGCAAGCGGTGTTCGATGGTCCTAACGCTTATCGCGCGTATCTGCGGGATCTGCATGCTTATCGCGCGGCGTTGGGCGTCGAGTTGCACGCGTGGTGCCTGATGCCCAATCATGTGCATTTGCTGCTGACGCCCGGCGACGATCCGCGGACGGTGTCGGTGCTGATGCAACGCGTGATCAGGCGGGCGACGCGGCGCTGGAATGTTCGCCGGGAGATTAGCGGTTCGCTGTGGGAGACGCGCTTCAAGTCGCGGGTGATCGGCGGCGAACGGTATCTGCTTGAGTGTTGCCGGTATATTGAAATGAATCCTGTGCGGGCGGGGCTGGCGGAATCGGCGGCGGCTTATCCTTGGTCGAGTTATCGGGCGAGGATGGGTTGGGGGAACAGGGAGGAGCTGGATCTGCATGCGTTGTATCTGGCGATGGGGGCAGATGCGGAGGCTCGGCGACGGGCTTATGAGGAGTGGTGCCGGGAGGAGGATTGAGGAAGGCTGTTGTGGTTTGGGGGTGTCAGACACCCGGGAAACGTAGGTGAAAACTTGGGCGGGCATTTCGTACGGGTGTCAGACACTTGCCTTAGGGGCTGGACATCTCGTAGGGGTGCCAGACACTTGCCTCGGGGCACGGACATCTCGGCTTGCTTTGCGTCGGGCCGTCGATGTGCGCAATAATTGCGAACCGGCTTGTACCCCTTTACACATTGGGAATTTTTGAACATGGACGCTTCGATCAGCAGCACCGTCAATACCGCCCTGGCTTTGCAGGACGTGAATCTCAATCAGGAGATCCAGGCCCGAGTACTGAAGAAGGCGCTGAATGCGCAGGCGGATACCGCGCTGACGCTGGTGCAGTCGCTGCCCGTGCTGGCGGTGGACGCCACGCTGGGCTCGCGGATCGACACGCACGCCTGATCGCGTGGGTCCGCTGCGGACGCTTCCGAAAGACGTCCGACGCCGCGCCAACCATACGGCGTGCTGCCTCAGAAGCTTGCTGCTCTGAAGCTTGCTACCACAGAAGCTTGCTGCCGCAGAAGCTTGCTACCACAGAAGCTTGCTGCTTGGCTTAGACAGCGCGGAGACAAAAAAAGCGCCGGTCCCTGAACAGGGCCGGCGCTTTCGTTTTGCGTCGGGCGGCACGCCGCCCGGCGTTTACTTCTTCTTCATCGGCGGCAGGTCGGTGCAGACGCCTTCCGCCACTTCCGCGGCCATGCCCACCGATTCGCCCAGGGTCGGGTGCGGGTGGATGGTCTTGGCGATGTCGACGACGTCGGCGCCCATTTCCACGGCCAGGCACAGTTCGCTGATCAGGTCGCCGGCGTGGGTGCCGACGATGCCGCCGCCCAGGATGCGGTGCGTTTCTGCGTCGAAGATCAGCTTGGTGAAGCCTTCGTCGCGGCCGTTGGCGATGGCGCGGCCGGAGGCGGCCCAGGGGAACACGCCCTTCTCGATCTTGATGCCCTGTTTCTTGGCTTCGTCTTCGGTCAGGCCGACCCACGCCACTTCCGGATCGGTGTAGGCCACCGACGGGATGACGCGGGCGTCGAAGAAGGACTTCTGGCCGGCGGCGGCTTCGGCGGCCACGTGGCCTTCATGCACGGCCTTGTGCGCCAGCATGGGCTGGCCGACGATGTCGCCGATGGCGTAGATGTGCGGCACGTTGGTGCGCATCTGGCGATCGACTTCGATGAAGCCACGGTCGGTCACGGCGATGCCTGCCTTGTCGGCGCCGATCTTCTTGCCGTTGGGGCTGCGGCCCACGGCCTGCAGCACCAGGTCGTAGCGCTGGGGCTCCTTGGGAGCGCGCTCGCCTTCGAAGCTGACGTAGATGCCGTCCTTCTTGGCCTCGGCGCCCACCGTCTTGGTCTTCAACATGATGTTGTCGAAACGGCCGGCGTTCTTCTTCTGCCAGACTTTGACCAGGTCGCGGTCGGCGCCCTGCATCAGGCCGTCCAGCATTTCCACCACGTCCAGGCGCGCGCCCAGCGTGGAGTACACCGTGCCCATTTCCAGGCCGATGATGCCGCCGCCGATGATCAGCATCTTCTTGGGGATCTCGCGCAGCAGCAAGGCGCCGGTGGAGTCGACGATGCGGTCGTCCTGGGGCAGGAACGGCAGCTTCACCGACTGGCTGCCGGCGGCGATGATGGCCTGCTTGAAGCGCAGGGTCTGGGTCTTGCCGTCGGCCGCCTTGACCGTCAGGTGGTTGGGGTCGGCGAATTCGCCCACGCCGTGCACCACGGTGACCTTGCGCGCCTTGGCCATGCCGGCCAGGCCGCCGGTCAGCTTGGCGACCACGCTGTCCTTGTAGCCGCGCAGCTTGTCCAGGTCGATCTTGGGCTCGCCGAAGCTGATGCCGTGGGCGGCCAGTTCGCGGGCTTCATCGATGATGGCGGCGTTGTGCAGCAGCGCCTTGGACGGGATGCAGCCCACGTTCAGGCAGACGCCGCCCAAGGTGTCGTAGCGCTCGACCAGGACCACGGACAGGCCCAGGTCGGCGGCGCGGAAGGCGGCGGAATAGCCGCCGGGGCCGGCGCCCAGGACGAGCATGTCGTATTCGCCGTCGGCGGAGCCTTTGTAGGTGGAGGCGGCGGGGGCGTTCTTGGGGGTGTCGGACACCTGGGTTTTCGCGGGTTGGGTGTCAGACACCTGGGCGGCGGCGGCCTGGGGCGTTGTCTTGGCTTGGGTGTCAGACACCTGGGCTGCATCCGCGGCTTCCACTTCCAGCACGACCGTGCCTTCGGCGACCTTGTCGCCGACCTTCACGTTGATGGACTTCACCACCCCGCCCTGCGACGCGGGGATTTCCATCGAGGCCTTGTCGGACTCGACGGTGATCAGGCTTTGTTCGGCCTTGATCGTGTCGCCCACGGCCACCAGCACCTCGATGACTTCCACTTCCTTGAAGTCGCCGATGTCGGGCACTTTGATTTGAACGGTATTGCTCATGGGGCTCCCCGTTTACAGCGCGATGCGGCGGAAGTCGGCCAGCAAGGCGCCCAGATAGGCGTTGAAGCGCGCAGCCGCGGCGCCGTCGATGACGCGGTGGTCATAGGACAGCGACAGCGGCACGATCAGGCGCGGCACGAACTGCTTGCCGTCCCACACGGGCTTGTGCGAGGAGCGCGACACGCCCAGGATGGCCACTTCGGGCGCGTTGATGATGGGCGTGAACGAGGTGCCGCCGATGCCGCCCAGGGACGAGATCGAGAAGCAGCCGCCCTGCATGTCCGCCGGCGAGATCTTGCCTTCGCGCGCCTTCTTGGACAGGTCGGTCATTTCCTGGGCGATCTGCAGGATGCCCTTCTTGTCGGCGTCGCGGATCACCGGCACCACCAGCCCGTTGGGCGTGTCGGCGGCGAAGCCGATGTGGTAGTACTGCTTGAGCACCAGGTTGTCGCCGTCCAGCGAGGCGTTGAACTCGGGGAATTTCTTCAGGGCCGCGACCACGGCCTTGATCAGGAAGGCCAGCATCGTGACCTTGATGCCCGACTTCTCGTTTTCCTTGTTCAGCGTGACGCGCAGCGCTTCCAGGTCGGTGATGTCCGCTTCGTCGTTGTTGGTGACGTGCGGGATCATGACCCAGTTGCGGTGCAGGTTCGCGCCGGAGATCTTCTTGATGCGCGACAGCGGCTTGGCTTCGATCGGGCCGAACTTGGTGAAGTCGACCTTGGGCCACGGCAGCAGGCCCAGCGCGGCGCCATCGGCCGAGCCGCCCGCGGCGGCCGCCGCCGGGCCGGCGGCCAGCGCCTGCTTGACGAAACCGCGCACGTCGTCGGCGGTAATGCGTTCCTTGGGACCGGAACCCTTGACCTTGCTGAGGTTCACGCCCAGTTCGCGGGCGAACTTGCGCACCGACGGGGAAGCGTGCGGCAGTTGGCCGGGCTTGAGGTTGGCGTCTTCGAGCGCGGCGGTCGGGGCCGGACGCTGCGCGGGCGCGGCCGGCCCCGGGGCGGCTTCGGCCTTGGCAGCGGGCGCGGGAGCGGCTTCGGCCTTGGCGGCCGGGGCGGCAGCGGCGCCGGCGGCGGGCGCGGCGCCCTCCACCACGACCACGACCGAACCCTTGGCGACCTTGTCGCCGACCTTCACCTTCACTTCCTTGACCACGCCGCCTTGCGAGGCGGGGATTTCCATCGAGGCCTTGTCGGACTCGACGGTGATCAGGCTTTGTTCGGGCTTGATCGTGTCGCCGACCTTGACCATGACCTCGATGACTTCGACTTCCTTGAAGTCGCCGATGTCGGGGACCTGGATTTCGACGGGGCCGGTGCTGGCGGTCTTGAGGGTGTCAGACACCTGGCTGGCGGCGGCTTGGGGCGCTGGCTTGGCTTGGGTGTCAGACACCTGCTCCTTAGACGCCTGCTCCTTGGACGCCTGGGCCTCTGCTGCGGCCTCGCCCGCGGCTTCCACTTCCAGCACGACCGTGCCTTCGGCGACCTTGTCGCCGACCTTCACGCTGATCGACTTCACCACGCCGCCTTGCGACGCGGGGATTTCCATCGAGGCCTTGTCGGATTCGACGGTGATCAGGCTTTGCTCGGCCTTGATCGTGTCGCCCACCGCAACCAGCACTTCGATGACTTCCACTTCCTTGAAGTCGCCGATGTCGGGAACCTTGATTTGCACGATGTTGCTCATGTCTCTTTACCCTCAGGCGTATTGCGGGTTGGCTTTGTTCGGGTTGATGCCGTACTTCTTGATGGCTTCGGCCACCTTGGCGACCGGCACCTTGCCTTCGTCGGCCAGCGCGCGCAGCGCGGCGACCACGACGAAGTGGCGGTCCACTTCGAAGTGCTCGCGCAGCTTGGAGCGGAAGTCCGAACGGCCGAAACCGTCGGTGCCCAGCACCTTGTATTCGCGGCCCTTGGGCACGAACGGACGGATCTGGTCGGCAAAGAGCTTCATGTAGTCGGTCGACGCGATGATCGGGCCTTCCGTCTTGGCCAGTTGCTCCGTCACGTAAGCCACCTGCGGCTTCTTCTCTTCGGGGTGCAGCATGTTGTGGCGTTCGGCGTCCAGGCCGTTGCGGCGCAGTTCCGTGAAGCTGGTGACGCTCCACAGGTCCGAGGCCACGCCCCAGTCGGCTTCCAGCAGTTCCTGGGCCGCCATGACTTCGCGCAGGATCGTGCCCGAACCCATGAGCTGCACGCGGTTCTTGCCCTTGCCGTGCGACTTGAGCTTGTACATGCCCTTGATGATGCCTTCCTCGTCGCCCTGGGTCAGACCGGGCTGCGGGTAGTTTTCGTTCATCACCGTCAGGTAGTAGTAGACGTTTTCCTGGTCTTCCACCATGCGCTTCAGGCCATGCTGGATGATCACGGCCAGTTCATGGCCGAAGGTCGGGTCGTACGACACGCAGTTCGGGATGGTGGAGGCCAGGATGTGGCTGTGGCCGTCCTCGTGCTGCAGGCCTTCGCCGTTGAGCGTGGTGCGCCCGGCGGTGCCGCCCAGGAGGAAGCCGCGCGCCTGCATGTCGCCCGCCGCCCAGGCCAGGTCGCCGATGCGCTGGAACCCGAACATCGAGTAGTAGATGAAGAACGGGATCATGATGCGGTTGTTCGAGGAATACGACGTGGCCGCCGCGATCCACGAGCTCATGGCGCCCGCTTCGTTGATGCCTTCCTGCAGGAGCTGGCCGTCGGCCGCTTCCTTGTAGTACATGACCTGGTCCTTGTCGACCGGGGTGTACTTCTGGCCTTCCGGCGCATAGATGCCGATCTGGCGGAACAGGCCTTCCATGCCGAACGTGCGCGATTCGTCGGCCAGGATCGGCACGACGCGCGGGCCCAGTTCCTTGTCGCGCAGGACCTGGTTGAGGATGCGCACGAAGGCCTGGGTGGTGGAGATTTCACGGCCTTCGGCGGTGGGCTCCAGGACGGCCTTGAAGGCTTCCAGCGCCGGGGCCTTGAGCTGCTCGTCGGCCTTGGCGCGGCGATGCGGCAGGTAGCCGCCCAGCGCGGCGCGGCGCTCGTGCAGGTACTTCATTTCGGGCGAATCGTCGGCCGGCTTGAAGTACGGCAGGTCGGCCAGCTTGTCGTCCGGGATCGGGATGCCGAAACGGTCGCGGAATTCGCGGATCGAATCCAGTTCCAGCTTCTTCTGCTGGTGGGTCGGGTTCTTGGCCTGGCCGACGTGGCCCATGCCGTAGCCCTTGATGGTCTTGGCCAGGATGACGGTGGGCTGGCCCTCGTGGGTGGCGGCGGCGTTGAACGCGGCGTACACCTTGTGCGGGTCATGGCCGCCGCGGTTCAGGCGCCAGATGTCTTCGTCGCTCATGCGCGACACGGCTTCCAGCAGCTTGGGGTGCTTGCCGAAGAAATGCTCGCGCACGAACTTGCCGTCGTTGGCCTTGTACGCCTGGTACTCGCCGTCGACGGTGTCTTCCATGATCTGGCGCAGGATGCCTTCCTTGTCGTGCGCCAGGAGCGGATCCCAGTAGCCGCCCCAGATCAGCTTGATCACGTTCCAGCCGGAGCCGCGGAAGTCGCCTTCCAGTTCCTGGATGATCTTGCCGTTGCCGCGCACCGGGCCGTCCAGGCGCTGCAGGTTGCAGTTGATGACGAAGATCAGGTTGTCCAGCTTTTCGCGGGCGGCCAGGGCGATGGCGCCCAGCGATTCCGGCTCGTCCATTTCGCCGTCGCCGCAGAAGACCCAGACCTTGCGCTTGCTGGTGTCGGCGATGCCGCGGGCGTGCAGGTACTTCAGGAAACGCGCCTGGTAGATGGCCATCAGCGGGCCCAGGCCCATCGACACCGTGGGGAACTGCCAGAAGTCCGGCATCAGCTTCGGATGCGGGTACGAGGACAGGCCCTTGCCGTCCACTTCCTGGCGGAAATGGTTGAGCTGTTCTTCGGTCAGGCGGCCTTCGAGGTAGGCGCGGCCGTACATGCCGGGCGAGGTGTGGCCCTGGAAGTACACCAGGTCGCCGCCGTGGTTTTCGTCTTCGGCATGCCAGAAGTGGTTCTGGCCGCAGCCGATCATGGTGGCCAGCGAGGCGAACGACGCGATGTGGCCGCCCAGGTCGCCGCCGTCCGGCGGGTTGTGCTTGTTGGCCTTGACCACCATGGCCATGGCGTTCCAGCGCACGTACGAACGGATGCGGGCTTCCAGCTCCAGGTTGCCCGGATGCGCCGGCTCCAGGCCGGGCGGGATGGTGTTGACGTAGGCGGTGTTCGGCGAGAACGGAATGTGGGCGCCGGAACGACGGGCCTCGTCGATCAGGCGTTCGAGCAGATAGTGGGCGCGCTGCGGTCCTTCACGATCAAGGACTGCCGCCAGGGCTTCGAGCCACTCCTGGGTTTCAAGGGTGTCTTCGTCGTTGGCAGCCTGCACGGCGCCAGCCTGGGCGAAAGAGGACATCGTGTGTCTCCTGTATGGTTTCGTTCGTGACCACACCCGCTTATTCATCTACTCGCGGACATTGCATGGTAGCCGGGATCATCCGGGATACCATGCAATGCATGGGTCGGGGTGTTCTAGAGACCTGCTTGGGTCGGTTCCCTATCAGCCGGCATTCTAAGAAAGAAGCGTAACCGGTCGCAAGGAAAATTTCATGTTGCGGTACGGCATTTCATAATACGAAAAATTGACCGTAAGCTGAACGCGCGATCCTCATCCTTTTCCAATACTTTTGGGGGTGCCCTCCAAAAGGAGGTGCCGATTCCCGGCAATTCCCCTCCAACACGCACTAAAATGCGCGGTCTATCCGACCCGAATTCCATGTCCAGCGCGCCCAAGTCCAATATTCCGACGCCGTTCCACGATCACGCCCGCACCCGCCGGCGTGGGGTGTACTGGGTCACGCCCGCGATGGTGCTGATCCTCTATATCTGCGTGATGGCGGTGTTCTTCTGGTTGCAGCGCATCCATGACGACAGCGTCATGTTCGTGACCATCGACCAGGAAATGCGCCAGCAGCGCCTGATATGGGTGGTGCTGGCGCTGTCCTGCGTGATCGTCATCAGCCTGCTGATGCTGTGGCGCTACACCCGCTTCCGCTCGTCCGCCGAAGCCGCCCTGATCGCCGAGACCGGCTTCCGCCGGGCCATGGAAAACTCCATGTCCACCGGCATGCGCGTGCTCGACATGGAAGGCCGCATCGCCTACGTGAACCCGGCCTTCTGCCGCATGATAGGCTGGAACGAGGCCGACCTGATCGGCCGCAGCCCGCCCTTCCCCTACTGGGTGCCAGGCCGCCACGAACAGCACCAGCACACGCTGGACGTACTGATGTCGGGCAAGACGCCCAGCAGCGGCCTGGAGGTCGAGGCGCAGCGCCGCGACGGGTCGCGCTTCACGGCCCGCATGTACGTGTCCCCGCTGCTGGACCCCAACGGCAACCAGATCGGCTGGATGACCTCCATGACCGACATCACCGAACCCAAGCGCATCCGCGAGGCCCTGACCGCCGCGCACGAGCGCTTCATGACGGTGCTGGAAGGCCTGGACGACGCCATCTCGGTCACCGCCGACACCCACGACGGCCTGGAACTGCTGTTCGCCAACCGCACCTACCGCCGCGTCTTCGGCGCGCAGACGGGCGGCCACGACGAACTGCTGGCCGGCCGCCGCGGCCGTTTCACCGACGAATCCGTGGAGGTCTTCGCACCTTCAGTGCAGCGCTGGTTCGAGGTCCACCACCGCATGCTGGCCTGGACCGACGGCCGCCGCGTGCGCATGCAGGTGGCGCGCGACATCACCGAGCGCCGCGTCCACGAGGAAGCCTCGCGCGTGCAGCAGGAAAAAATCCAGCTCACCAGCCGCCTGACCACCATGGGCGAAATGGCCTCGTCGCTGGCGCACGAGCTGAACCAGCCGCTGACCGCCATCGCCAACTACAGCATGGGCGCGGTGGCCCTGGTCAAGGCCGGCCACACCAGTCCCAACATGCTGCTGCCCGCGCTCGAGAAGGCCGCGTCCCAGGCCGAGCGCGCCGGCAAGATCATCAGCCGCATCCGCGAATTCGTGAAGCGCAGCGAGCCCCGCCGCCAGCGCGTGGCGATCGGCCGCATCGTCGACAACGCCATCGGCTTCGCCGAGATCGACGCCCGCAAGCGCCGTATCCGCATCGACAGTTTCGTGCCGTCCAACGCGCCGGACGTGCTGGCCGACCCCATCCTGATCGAGCAGGTGCTGCTGAACCTGCTGAAGAACGGGCTGGAGGCCATGGAAAAGAGCGAATCCGATGAGCTCAAGGTCGCGGTGATCCTGCATGACCAGCACATCGAAGTGGCGGTGGTCGACCGCGGCCACGGCCTGGCCGAGCCCGAACGCCTGTTCGAACCCTTCTTCAGCACCAAGACCCAGGGCCTGGGCATGGGGCTGAATATCTGCCGTACCATTATTGAATCGCACCACGGCCGCCTGTGGGCAGACCCCAACCCCGCCGGCGGTACCATTTTCCGCTTTACCCTGCCCTGCGCTGCGACCCAGACGCAGGCCCAGAACGATCAGTCAGAGGAGTTGCACGCATGAACACGCCCCACCTGTCGAGCACGGTATTCATAGTTGACGACGACGAAGCGGTCCGCGATTCGCTGCGCTGGCTATTGGAGGCCAATGGCTACCGCGTTCGCGCCTACGCCAGCGGCGAATCCTTCCTGGAAGACTACGACGCCAGCCAGGTCGGCGTCCTGATCGCCGACGTGCGCATGCCCGGCATGAGCGGCCTGGAACTGCAGGAACAACTGATCGCCCGCAATGCGCCGCTGCCCATCGTCTTCATCACCGGCCACGGCGACGTGCCCATGGCCGTGTCGACGATGAAGAAAGGCGCGGTCGATTTCCTGGAAAAGCCGTTCAACGAATCGGACCTGCGCGAAATCGTGGCGCGCATGCTGGAGCAGGCGACTCAACGCGTCAGCAAGCACCAGGCCCAGAAAGACCACGAAGCCATGCTGGCGCGCCTGACCGCGCGCGAGCAGCAGGTGCTGGAGCGCATCGTCGCGGGCCGCTTGAACAAGCAGATCGCCGACGACCTGGGCATCAGCATCAAGACCGTCGAGGCGCACCGCGCCAACATCATGGAAAAACTCGAAGTGACCACCGTTGCAGATTTGATGAAAGTGGCCCTGGCCAAGCCTGAGGCGCATGCATGACCGCAAGAATCATTGATGGCGCCGCCCTGTCGCAGCGCATCCGCGAAGAAGTGGCCCAGCGCGTTTCCGCCCTGGCCGCCAAGGGAACGCGCCCCGGCCTGGCCGTGGTGCTGGTGGGCGAAGACCCCGCCTCCCAGGTCTACGTGCGCAACAAGGTCGCCGCCTGCGAAAAGGCCGGCCTGCATTCCGTGAAAGAGCAGTACCCCGCCGACATGACCGAGGCCGACCTGCTGGCCCGCATCGGCGAACTCAACCGGGATCCGTCCATCCACGGCATCCTGGTGCAGTTGCCCCTGCCCAAGCACATGGACGCCCACAAGGTCATCGAGGCCATCGCGGCCGAGAAGGACGTGGACGGCTTCCACATCAGCAACGCCGGCCTGCTCATGACCGGCCAGCCGCTGTTCCGCCCCTGCACGCCCTATGGCGTGATGAAGATGCTGGAATCCGAAGGCGTCACCCTGCGCGGCGCCGAGGCCGTGATCGTGGGCGCCAGCAATATCGTCGGCAAGCCCATGGCGATGCTGCTGCTCCAGGCGGGCGCCACCATCACGATCTGCAACTCCAAGACGCGCGACCTGGCGGCGCAGACCCGCCGCGCCGATGTGCTGGTGGTCGCCACCGGCAAGCCCGGCATGATCGACGGCTCGATGATCAAGCCCGGCGCCGTCGTCATCGACGTGGGCATCAACCGCGGCGCCGACGGCAAGCTGTGCGGCGACGTGGACTTCGCTTCCGCCAGGGAAGTGGCCGGCGCCATCACGCCCGTTCCCGGCGGCGTGGGCCCCATGACCATCGCCATGCTGCTGGTCAACACCGTCGAAGCGGCGGAACGGGCCGCGGCTGCCTGAAGCTGCCTTTTTTGTCTGGTACTTGGGCAGATGCTCGCTTGTGTCTGACACCCGAGGAGACGATCGATGCGTTGTCTGGGCGTTCCGTGGGTGTCTGACACCCGGGAACGATCCCTGCAATCTGACGGCCGTCCCGTAGGGGTGTCAGACACCTGTATCCGCCAGGATGCCGGACGCTTGTATCCGCCAGGATGCCAGACACCTGTATCCGCCGGGGTGCCAGACGCCTGTATCCGCCAGGGTGCCAGACACCTGTATCCGCCAGGATGCCGGACGCCTGCATCGCCAAAGCGCCAGGCGCCCACGCCTCCGACCTTGCATTCAGGTATTTCGTCCCTACCTGATCCTTATCTATTGCCCGCCATCATTCAAGCCGGTACCGCCATGTCACAAAATCCCCTGCTCGCTCCTGTTTCCGATCTGGTCGATTACGCGGCCGTCAAGCCCGGGCATATCGTGCCTGCCATCGAGGAGCTGCTGGGCATCGCCCGCCAGGCCGTCGATCTTGCCGCCGACCCGCAGCTCGCCCCCACCTGGGAAGCCGTGGTGGAGCCGCTGGACACCGCCTCGGAACGGCTGTGGCGCGCCTGGTCGGTGGCCGGACACCTGAACGCCGTGGTCAATACGCCGGAGCTGCGCGAGGCGTACAACGCCGCCCTGCCCCTGGTCACCGAATTCTCCACCTGGGTCGGCCTGCACGAAGGCCTGTACAAGCAGTACCAGCGCCTGGCCGCCGCCCCCGATTTCGCGTCCTGGACGCCGGTGCGCCGCCGCATCGTGGAAATGGCGCTGCGCGACTTCCGCCTGAGCGGCGTCGAGTTGCAGGGCGCCGACCGCGAGCGCTACGCGGCCATTTCCGACCGCGAGGCCCAGGCGTCGCAGAAATTCTCCGAAAACGTGCTGGATTCGATCGACGCCTGGTCGCTGCTGGTCGAGGACGAGTCCCGCCTGGCCGGCATCCCCGCCGACGTGCGGGCCGCCGCCCGCGCCGCCGCCGAGGAAGACGGCAAGCCGGGCTGGAAGCTGACGCTGAAGATGCCCTGCTACCTGCCCGTCATGCAGTACGCCCAGGACCGCGCGCTGCGCGAGGCGCTGTACCGCGGCTACGGCACGGTGGCGTCCGAACAGGGCGACGCCAAGTTCGATAATTCCCCGCTGATCGAAGAGCTGCTGACCCTGCGCGCCGAAGAATCCGGCCTGCTGGGCCTGGGCACCTTCGCGGCGCTGCGCCTGCAGACCCGCATGGCCCGCGACGCCCGCGAAGTCACCGTCTTCCTGCGCGACCTGGCGGCGCGCGCCAAGCCGTTCGCCCAGCGCGACCTGGCCGAACTGAAGGCCTATGCCGCCGCCGAACTCGGCCTGGACGAACTGCAGCCCTGGGACGTGCCCTATGCCTCGGAACGCCTGCGCGAATCCCGCTACGCCTATTCCGAAGACGAGGTGAAACAGTATTTCACCGAGCCGCGCGTGCTGGCCGGCCTGTTCGAAGTCATCGAGACCCTGTTCGACGTGCGCCTGGCGGAAACGCCGGTCTCGTCCTGGCACGGCGACGTGCGCGGCGTGCGGGTGGAAAGCCCCGACGGCAAGCTCATCGGCCACCTCTACCTGGACCTGTACGCCCGCTCCGGCAAGCAAAGCGGCGCCTGGGTCGACAGCGAACGCACGCGCCGCGTGGTCGGCGGCCGGGTGCAGACGCCCATCGCCTACCTCACCTGCAATTTCTCGCGCCCCAACGGCGACAAGGCCGCCGTGCTGACCCACGACGACGTGATCACGCTGTTCCACGAAACCGGCCATGCCCTGCACGCCCTGCTGTCCGAGGTGGACGAGCCGGGCGCCGCGGCCTTCGCCAGCGTGGAATGGGACGCCATCGAACTGCCTTCGCAGTTCATGGAGAACTTCTGCTGGGAATGGGCCGTGGTGCAGAAGCTGTCCGCCCACGTGGACACGGGCGAGCCGCTGCCGCGCGCGCTCTACGACCGCCTGGTCGCCGCACGCAACTACCAGAGCGGCATGCAGACGGTGCGCCAGATCGAATTCGCGCTGTTCGACATGCTGATGCACGACCGCAGCAAGGGCGCGTCCATCGCCGAGGTCCTGGACCTGCTGCAGGAAGTGCGCAAGGAAGTGGCCGTGCTGTTCCCGCCCGCCTGGCACCGCCTGCCGCATGCTTTCTCGCACCTGTTCGCGGGCGGCTACGGCGCCGGCTACTACAGCTACAAGTGGGCGGAAGTGCTGTCGGCCGACGCCTATGAAGCCTTCGAGGAAGCCGCCGCGCTGCAGGCCGGCAACGCGCTGGGCACGCTGGACCCGGCGACGGGCGCCCGCTTCCGCCGCGAAGTGCTGGCGGTGGGCGGTTCGCGCCCCGCGGCCGAGTCCTTCGCCGCCTTCCGCGGACGCGCGCCCCGCATCGACGCCCTGCTGCGCCACAGCGGCATGGCGCCGGCCTGACGCGTCCGCGCTGTGCGCCTACCGACGGCCCGCCCGCGCGGGCCGTTTCCTATTGGGCGCCTAGGCCGGGCGGCGCGCCGACATCACCAGCCAGCGCCCGTGCACCGACTGCCGGGAACCCGCCTGGCTCCAGTAGCGGCGGCTCTCTTCGTCCTCCGCGCGCCTGAGTTGGCGCCGGTAGTAAAGCCGCGAGGGCACCGCCAGCAGATGCTCCGCCATGCGCTTGGGCTTGGCCTCTTCCACCTCGTGCAACGCAATGTCCGAAAAGCCGTAGTGCGTGAACAGCAGGTGCAATTGCGGAAAATTCCACGGAAAGTACGTGATGTAGTCCTGGCCGCGCCGCCGCCCCACCATGGGGCGAAAGCCTGAATGGAAACCGCGCAGCAGAAATTGCAGGCGCGAGCGGAAGTACCAGATATTGGGGGTGGTGACGATCAAGGTGCCGCCCGGCCGCAGCGCCCGATAAAAGCTCTGCACCAGCACGCCGGGATTGGTCACCAGATGGATCGCCTCGCAGCAGACGACGGCGTCGTAGGGCTCGGGCACCGACAGCGGGGTTTCCAGGTCGTGCTCGGTCACCCGCCGGTAGCCGCCGTCGGCCTCGGGGAACTCCCACAGCCCCACGCCGTCGAGATCGACCTGGCGGCCGCTCGCGGCCTGCAGGGCGCCGCCCAGCCAACCCCGCCCGCAAGGCGCGTCCAGCACGGAACCCGCGCCGCAACGGCGCAGGATATCCAGTACGACGGGGTAATACGGATAGCGCGGGAATTTGCTGGCCGGCATATGCACGATCGGCGTCCTTCGACAGATAGAAGATGACACGAACCTGAATGTACCTGGCGCGACGGCGCACGGTAAGGCTATTGCGCCACTTTCGTGCAACTATCAGACCACGCTCTATACATGGGCCGGCGGCGTCCGCGCTTGCGCCAGGACAAGCCCGCAGACCGCGGCGGCCCCGGCTCCCCCGCGGCTTGCGGGTAGAATCCAAAGGTTTACCCCTTACCGGCCTTTGGACTCATGCGACACCTCATTACCGGCCGCGCCTGGCGCGGCCTGCTGCTGGCTCTGTGCGTGTTTCTTGGCGCCTGCGGCGACCGGAACGTCGATTGGACGCTCTACAACGTGAAGGGGCACCTGCCCGACCTGAAGTTTTCTTTGTCCGGCGCGGGCGGCAAAACGGTCAGCAGCGACGACCTGAAGGGCAAGACGGTACTGTTGTTCTTCGGCTACGCCAGTTGCCCCGACATCTGCCCCACCACCATGGCGCAATTGACGGCCGTGCTGCAGAACCTGGGCGACCAGGCCCGCGAGGTGCGCATCCTGTTCGTCAGCGTGGATCCGCACCGCGACACGCCCGATATCCTCCAGGCCTACGTCAATGCCTTCAACAACAACGCCATCGGCGTGACGGGCGACGAAAAGCAGATCGCGGACCTGGCGCGCCGCTACCGCGTGGCCTACCAGATCGAAAAGCCCCGCCCCGGCGACGACGCGGACATGTACGAAGTCACCCACAGCCGCGGCGTGTACATTTTCGACAAGGACGGCAAGGCGCGCCTGCTGGCTTCCGACACCGACAGCATCGAGTCCCTGACCAAGGACGTACGCCAGCTCATCGACCTGACCTCCTGAGGCGGGGCCGGCCGCATACGAGTTGTTACAGCCGGCGCGGGCGGGGCATGGGTATGATCTGTGCACACTGCCCCCTTTTAATCTAGTCAAGGAGTACGCGCATGAGCATCATCATCATGATCATCGTCGGGTTCATCGTGGGCCTGATCGCCCGCGCCATCATGCCCGGAGACCAGAACATGGGGATCATCATGACCACCATCCTGGGTATCATCGGCTCCGTCGTCGCCGGCTTCCTGGGCCAGTCCCTGGGCTGGTACGCGCCCGGCGAGCCCGCCGGCTGGATCGGATCGGTCGTCGGCGCGATCATCGTGCTGTTCGTGGTGGGCCTGATCGCCAAGAAGCGCGCCTGACCTCTTGCCGAATAGGCAAAAAAAGGGCCGATCTTCACTGATCGGCCCTTTTTTTCAAGCGGAGCGGCCCGTCACGACCCGGCCTGGGCCGTCGCCGTGCGCTCCGTCCAGCCGCCGCCCAGCACCTTGTACAGGGTGACCAGGTTGGACAGGCGGGCCAGGCGGGTGTCCACCAGGGCCTGCTGCGAGCTGTACAGCGAACGCTGCGAATCCAGCACGCTCAGGTAGTCGTCGATCCCCTGGCGGAAACGCTGTTCGGACGCGTCGTAGGCGCGCTGGTTGGCGGCCACCAGGAGCTGCTGCGCCTGGATCTGCTCGTCCAGCGTGCCGCGGCCTGCCAGGGCGTCGGACACCTCGCGGAAGCCCGTCTGGATGGCCTTCTCGTATTGCGCCACCTGGATGTTCTTCTGCACCTTCGCCAGGTCCAGGCCGGCCAGCAGCGAGCCGCCGGCGAAGATCGGCACCGTGATCTGCGGCACGAAGCTCCACGCGCCCGAACCGCCTTCGAACAGGCCGCCCAGGCTGGCGCTGGCCGTGCCGGCCGAGCCGGTCAGGCTGATGGTCGGGAAGAACGCCGCGCGCGCCGCGCCGATATTGGCGTTGGCGCCCTTCAACTGGTGCTCGGCGGCGCGGATGTCCGGGCGCCGGACCAGCAGGTCCGAAGGCAGGCCGGCCGGCAGCGTGGTCGGCAGCATGCTGTCGTCCAGCTTGACCGCGCCGTCCAGCGCGGACGCCATCTCGGGCGACAGGGGCTGGCCCACCAGCAGCACCAACGCGTTGCGGTCCTGCGCGGCCTGCCGCGTGTACTGCGACAGGTTGCGCTGCGCCGTGCGCAGCGAGACTTCCGCCTGGCTCAGGTCCAGCGCCGTCGACAGGCCCTGGTCATAGCTTTGCTGCGTGAGCTTGAAGGAATCCTCCTGGCTCTTGAGCGTGTCGCGCGTGAGGGTCAGGAGCTCCTGGTCGGCGCGCATGGTCAGGTAGGCGTTGGCCACCTCGGCGATGAGCGTAAGCTGCGTCGCGGTGCGCGTTTCGTCCAGCGCCAGGTAGGACTGCAGCGCCTGTTCGCTCAGGCTGCGGATGCGGCCGAACAGGTCCAGCTCCCAGGCGGACATCGCGGCGCCGACCTGGTAGCTGTGGCTGGTGGTGGCGCGTCCGCTGGCGGACAGGTCCGCCGGCGTGCGCTGGGCCGTTTCCTGGCCCGCGACGCCCACGCTGGGCATCAGGTCGGCGCGCTGGATGCGGTACTGCGCGCGCGCCGCCTCGACGTTCAGGGCCGCCACGCGCAGGTCGCGGTTGTTCGCCAGCGACTGCTCGATCAACTGTTGCAGCAGCGGATCGCCGAAGAAATCGCGCCAGCCGATATCGGCCGTGGACAGGCCGCCCGGATCGGCCGGCTGGGCCGCCTTGTAGGCCTCGCCCGTGGGATAGGCCGCGCCGACCGGCGCGTCGGGGCGTTCGTAGGTGGGGGCCAGCGAGCAGCCCGCCAGGGCCGCCGCCAGGGAAACAGACAGCAAGGTTCTCATCGGGAATTTCATTGCGATTGCCCTTCCGCGGACACGTCCTGCGAGCCGTTGGCGCTGACGTCGTGTTTGTCGACGTTTTCGCTCATGCGCTTGACCTTGAACACGCGCAGCATGATCACGAAGAAGGCCGGGACGAAGAAGATGGCCAGGAAGGTGCCGGTCAGCATGCCGCCGATCACGCCCGTGCCGATGGCGTTCTGGCTGCCCGAGCCGGCGCCGGACGAGATCGCCAGCGGGGTCACGCCCAGGATGAACGCCAGGGACGTCATCAGGATGGGCCGCAGGCGCTGGCGGGCGGCATGGATGGCCGATTCCGTCAGGCTGGCGCCCGCCTCGTAGTGCTCCTTGGCGAATTCCACGATCAGGATGGCGTTCTTGGCCGCCAGGCCGATGGTCGTCAGCAGACCCACCTGGAAGTACACGTCGTTGGACAGGCCCCGCATCAACGTGGCGAGCAGCGCCCCGATGATGCCCAGGGGCACCACCAGCATCACCGCGGACGGGATCGTCCAGCTTTCGTACAGCGCCGCCAGGCACAGGAACACCACGATCAACGAAATGGCGTAGAGCGCCGGCGCCTGGGCGCCGGACAGGCGTTCTTCGAACGACAGGCCCGTCCATTCGAAGCCCACGCCCACCGGCAGCTTGGACGCCAACCGTTCCATTTCCTCCATCGCCGCGCCCGAGCTGTAGCCCGGCGCCGCCTGGCCCTGGATGTTGTAGGACGGCACGCCGTTATAGCGGTTCAGCTTTTGCGGGCCGAAGCTCCAGGTGGCCGTGGCGAAGGCCGAGAACGGCACCATGTCGCCGGCGCTGTTGCGCACGTACCATTTGTTCAGGTCTTCCGGCAGCATGCGCGAGGACGCCTCGCCCTGCGCGAACACCTTCTTCACGCGGCCGCGGTCGATGAAGTCGTTGACGTAGGACGAACCCCAGGCGGTGGCCAGCGTGCTGTTGATGTCCGACACGGCCACGCCCAGGGCGCGCGCCTTTTCGCGGTCGATGTCGAGCTGGTACTGCGGCGCGTCCTCGATGCCGTTGGGGCGCACGCCCCGCAGGACCGGGCTATTGGCCGCTTCGCCCAGCAACTGGTTGCGCGCGGCCAGCAGTTTTTCGTGGCCCACGCCGGCGCGGTCCATCAACTGGAAGTCGAAGCCGGTGACGTTGCCCAGTTCCATCACGGACGGAGGCGGCACCACGTACAGTTGCGCGCGGCGCTCGGTCTTGCCGAAGTGCTCGTTGGCGCGCGCCGCCACGGCGCCGGCCTTCAGGCGCGCGTCGCCGCGCTCTTCCCAGTCGCGCAGCTTGACGAACAGGATGGACGCGTTCTGGCCGCGGCCGCCGAAGTTGAAGCCGTTGACCGCGAACACGGAGGTGACGGCGTCCTTCTCTTCGGTCAGCAGATAGTGGGTGGCGTCGTCGATGACCGCCTTGGTGCTCTCCGCCGTGGCGCCGGCCGGCGTCTGGATCTGGGCGAACAGAATGCCCTGGTCCTCGTCGGGCAGGAAGGCCGTCGGAATGCGGGTGAACATCCAGCCCATGGCGATGACCAGCGCCAGGTAGACCACCATCAGGCGCTTGGTGCGGTTGAGCCCGCGCGCCACGCTGTTGGCGTAGCCGTGGCTGCTGCGTTCGAACGCGCGGTTGAACCAGCCGAAGAAACCCCTTTTCGAGCCGTGGTGGCCCTTGGGGATGGGCTTGAGCAGGGTCGCGCACAGGGCCGGCGTGAACACGATGGCCACGAGCACCGACAGCACCATGGAAGACACGATGGTGATGGAGAACTGGCGATAGATCACGCCGGTGGAGCCGCCGAAGAACGCCATCGGGATGAACACGGCGGCCAGCACCATGGCGATGCCGATCAGCGCGCCGGTGATCTGCGACATGGACTTGCGGGTGGCCTGCTTGGGCGTCAGGCCCTCCTCCGCCATGACGCGCTCGACGTTCTCCACCACCACGATGGCGTCGTCCACCAGCAGGCCGATGGCCAGCACCATGCCGAACATGGTCAGGGTGTTGATGGAGTATCCGAACGCCGCCAGCACCCCGAACGTGCCCAGCAGCACCACCGGCACGGCCAGCGTGGGAATGATGGTGGCGCGGAAGTTCTGCAGGAACAGGTACATCACCAGGAAGACCAGGATGATGGCCTCGACCAGCGTCTTGAACACTTCGTGGATGGACAGGCTGACGAACGGCGTGGTGTCGTACGGATAGACCACGTCCATGCCCGGCGGGAAGTAAGGCTTCAGGTTGTTGATGGTGTCGCGCACCGCCTGCGCCGTATCCAGCGCGTTGGCGCCCGGCGCCAGCTTGATGGCCAGGCCCGAGGCGGGCTTGCCGTTGTAGAAGCTGTCGATGGCGTAGGTCTGCCCGCCCAGTTCGATGCGCGCGACGTCGGCCAGGCGCACCTGCGAACCGTCGGCGTTGACCTTCAGCAGGATGCGGCCGAAGTCTTCCGCCTTTTCCAGGCGCGACGGGCCGATGATGGTGGCGTTCAACTGCTGCCCGCGCACGGACGGCAGGCCGCCCAGTTGCCCGGACGACACCTGCACGTTCTGCTCTTTGATCGCCGCCACCACGTCGACCGTGGTCAGCCCGTAGTTGACGAGCTTGGCCGGATCCAGCCAGATGCGCATCGCGTATTGCGAGCCGAAGAGCTGGAAGTCGCCCACGCCCTGCGTGCGGCTGATGGGATCCTGGACGTAGGACGCGACGTAGTCGGCCAGGTCGTCCTTGGTCATCGAGCCGTCGGTGGACACGAAGCCCGCCACGATCAGGAAGTTCTTGGTGGCCTTGGTAACGCGGATGCCCTGCTGCTGGACTTCCTGCGGCAGCAGCGGCTGCGCCAGGGACAGCTTGTTCTGCACCTGCACCTGCGCCGTGTCGGGATTGGTGCCCTGCGTGAACGTCAGCGTGATGGACATGCTGCCGTCGGAGTTGCTTTCCGAGGAGATGTACTGCAGGCCGTCCAGGCCGTTCATCTGCTGCTCGATCACCTGCACCACGGTGTCCTGCACGGTCTGCGCGGACGCGCCCGGGTAGGTCACCGCGATGCCGATGGCCGGCGGCGCGATGTTGGGATATTGCGAGACCGGCAGCTTCAGGATGGACAGCGCACCGGCCATCATCAGCACGATTGCGATCACCCAGGCGAAAACCGGCCTATCGATAAAAAACTTTGCCATGCGAGGCTCCCTGACTACTGCTGCTTCGCCGCCGCGGCCGCTTGCGGTTGCTGCGCTTGCGGCGCATTGGCGCCGGCTTCGGTGGCGATCACTTCAACCCCGGGGCGCACCATCTGCACGCCTTCGACGATGACCTTGTCGCCCGCGGCCAGGCCGTCGGTGACCAGCCACTTGTCGCCGATGGCGCGATCGGTCTTGATTTCACGCAGTTCGACCTGGTTCTTGGCGTTGACCACCAGCGCCGTCGGCATGCCGCGCTGGTTGCGCGTCACGCCGCGCTGCGGCACCAGCAGCCCGTCGGCGGCCACGCCGTCGGCCAGGCGGGCGCGCACGAACATGCCCGGCAGCAGGCGGCGGTCCGGGTTGGGGAACACCGCGCGCAGGGTGACCGAGCCCGTGCCCTGGTCCACCGTGACTTCCGAAAACTGCAGCTTGCCCTGCTGCGCGTACTGCGAGCCGTCTTCCAGCGTCAGCGTCACGAGCGCGGACTGTTCGCCATCGGCCTTCTTCAGTTCGCCGCTGGCCAGCGCATTCTGCAGGCGCAGCAACTGGACGCTGGACTGGGTGACGTCGACGTAGATCGGATCGATCTGTTGGACGGCGGCCAGCGCCGAGGTCTGGTTGGCCGTGACCAGCGCGCCCTCGGTCACCGCCGAGCGGCCGATGATGCCGTCGATGGGCGACAGCACCTTGGTATAGACCAGGTTGATGCGCGCGGTGTCCAGCGCGGCCTTGGCCGACAGCACGTCGGCGGCGGCCTGGTCGCGCGAGGCGACGGCGTTGTCGTAGGTCTGCTGGCTGACGGCGCGGGTGGCCACCAGCGGCTTGTAGCGCTCGGCCAGCAGCGCGGCGGTCTTCTGCTGCGCCTGGGCGCGCGCCAGCGCGGCCTTCTGGCTGTCGACGCTGGCCTGGTAGAGCGCGGGATCGATCTGGTAGAGCTGCTGGCCGGCCTTGACCTCGCCGCCTTCGGTGAAGAGCCGCTTCTGCACGATGCCGTTGACCTGGGGACGGACCTCGGCCACGCGGAACGGCGAGGTGCGGCCCGGCAGTTCGGTGGTCAGGGAAACCGGTTGCGTGGTGAGCGTCACCACCGTAACTTGTGGTTTGCCCGCCTGGGGCGCCTCTTGCTTCTTGCCGCAGGCGGCCAGGGCGAGTGCCGATGCCGTCAGCGTGGCGATCGCCGCGCCGCGCCACATAGCGCTTTTCTTATTCATAGCTTGCATTCCCGATTTCCAAAAAAGTACTCATGCCGCACCCGTTGCGGGAGCCTGCGGCCCGACCGCAAAAAAATACGCTCCCCGGACCGTGCGTATCGCGGTCCGCGTGGATCGACAGGTGGATTTGCCTCGAACACGCAGGCTGGGCTGGGTCGCATTGCTGCATTGCAGAACCCGCATTCTGAGTTATCCCGTCCTAGAAACAAAGAGGGGTATTGAGAAAACATCATTCCATTTATGGGACAATTTCCAAACCCTTGATATGACAGAATTTCGCCATGAAACGCTTGCAAGGCATGGAACTTTTCGTCGAAGTCGCGAAAACCCGCAGCTTCAGCCGCGCCGCGGCGGCGCTCGGCGTCCCCAAGTCGACCCTGTCGCGCCAGGTCGCCGAACTGGAACGGTCGGTCGGGCTGCGGCTGCTCAGCCGCACCACCCGCAAGGTCGAACTGACCGATGCGGGCCGCCTGTACTTCGAACGCTGCCAGCACATCGTGGCCGAGGCGCAGATCGCTCATGAAGAACTGCAGAAGCTGGTGGATACGCCCGCCGGGCCGCTGCGGGTGAACATGCCCGCGGATTTCGGCACCGACTTCCTGGCTGAATCGTTCATGGAGTTTTCCCGCCGCTACCCCGACGTCACGTTTTTCCTGGATCTGGCCAATCCGGACCACGCGCCGCGCGTGTTCCAGACCTGCGATATTTCCATCGAGATCGGCGAACTGCCCGACTCGACACAGATTGCGAGGCTGCTGGGCATGCTGCCCGCCCACCTGTACGCCTCGCGCGACTACCTGGAGAAGCACGGCGAACCCAAGCATCCCAGCGACTTGACCCGGCACGAGTGCATAGAGTTCCGCGCGGAAGGCGCGGGACGCGTGACCCGCTGGCCCCTCACCGACGGCAGCCAGCACATCGAATTCACGCCGGGGAACCGCTTTTCCGTCAACGGCGTCGCCATGGCCCGGCGCCTGGCCATGCTGGGCGCGGGCATCGCGGTGCTCGTGGGCGGCCAACTGGCCGAACAGCAGTCGGGCCAATTGCAGCGGGTGCTGCCGGACTGGCAGCTAGGTCCGTTCCCGGTCTATGCGGTCACGGAAACGCGGCTTCTGCCCGCCAAGACCCGGATCTTCATCGAATTCCTGATGGAGCGCCTGGGCAGCAGCGGGCAAGCGAAGAATACTCCCGCTTTCATGACATAGGCCCGAATCGGAAACAGATTGAAAAATCTGGCTTGCGTCGACTACAGATGTCGACACAGACGACCAATCGGCCAGGCGCGTTTTTCAGAAACGCTCGTCTTCGCGCAGGTAGCGCCATTGTCCCAGCGGCAGGTCGCCCAGGGACACGCGGCCGATGCGCACGCGTTTCAGGCCCACCACCTTCAGGCCGACCAGTTCGCACATGCGGCGGATCTGGCGCTTCTTGCCTTCGCGCAGCACGAAGCGCAGTTGGTCGCTGTTCTGCCAGCGCACCTGCGCGGGCTTGAGCGCCTTGCCGTCCAGGGACAGGCCGTGGTTCAAGAGGGCCAGGCCGTTCTCGGACAGGCCGCCCTGCACCCGCACCAGGTATTCCTTGTCCACGCTGGAGTCTTCGCCGATCAGGTGCTTGGCGATGCGGCCGTCCTGCGTCAGCACCAGCAGGCCTTGCGAATCGATGTCCAGCCGGCCGGCCACGGCCAGCCCGTCCAGGTGCCCGCGCTCGAAGCGCCGCGGCTCCCGGTCGCCCGCAAAGCGCGAGCGGGCGTCGATCAGGGCGACGGCGGGGGTGTAGCCTTTCTCGGCCTGGCCGGACACATAGCCCACGGGCTTGTTGATCAGGATGGTCACGCGCGAGGTCTGGCGGGCCTGCGCGGCGCGTTCCAGGGTAATGGCCTGGTCGGGGAACGCCCGCGCGCCCAATTCGGATACCACCACGCCGTCGACGCGGACCCAGCCGCGCTCGATATAGGCGTCGGCTTCGCGGCGCGAACACAGTCCACGCTCGGACATGAGCTTGGAGATACGTACTTTTTCCATGGGCGGTATTGTATGCGGACGGGCTGGCGCCGCCCTTGGCATAATACGCAGCCATGACGAGACCTGCAGTACTTCCCCCTCCCCTCGCCCCGGGCTGGCTGCCTGCCGCCCCGCCCCTGTTGCCCCCGACCTTGCGGCATTGGCTGTTCCGCCCCGGCGCGCTGACCGCCGGCCTGCGCCAGGTGGGCCAGGTGCGCCTGCGCGTGCTGGCCGAATACGCCGACGGCGCGCCGCCCGATGAAGCGCAAGCCATGCGCATCGCGCCCGGCAGCCCGGTCTGGGTGCGCGAGGTCCTGATGTCGGTCGACGGCGTGGACAGCGTGCCCGCCCGCAGCCTCACGCCGCTCACGGCCTCGCACGGCGCCTGGCAGGGCATGCGGCGCCTGTCGACGCGGCCGCTGGCGGACATGCTCTACCACGACCGCACCGTCATCCGCTCGCCCTTTGCCTGCCGCCGCCTGGCCGCGCCCGTGCCCTTCCACGCGACGGCATTGCGGGCGCTGGGCGCCGGCCGCCAGGATCCCGAGGCTGCGCGCGTCTGGGCGCGCCGTTCGGTGTTCTGGCGCATGGGCCAGCCCCTGCTCGTGGCGGAATGCTTCCTGCCCGGCTTCTGGAGCCTGACCGACGGCCGGGCGACGCCTCCGCTGCAGCCTCACCAGCGTACGCCGGGCGCGCGCTAGTTTTTTCCGTTCCGTTCTTGCATGTGCGTTTGGGCGCGCGTATAGTTTCCATAAACGGAAACTATTTGGAAGGCAATGGAAACCACGCAGCGCCCGCTCGATCTGCTGTTCACCGCCCTGGCCGACCCCAACCGGCGCGCCATGGTGGAACAGCTCAGCCGGGGCCCCGCCACCGTCAAGCAACTGGCCGAACCGGCCGGGCTGAGGCTGCCTTCGGCGGTCAAGCACCTGCAGGTGCTGGAACACGGGGGCATCGTCGTATCGGAAAAGGCCGGACGCAGCCGGACCTACCGCATGCGGCCCGGCGCTTTCCGCCAGATCGACGACTGGGTGCGCCAACGGGAGGCCGCGATGGAAGCGGCCTTCGACCGCCTCGTGCAGGCCATGCACGATATCCCCCCTGAGGACGACACGCCATGACCGCCCCTGCCATCGAACACGCCACTTTCGTCATCGAACGCGAACTGCCCGCCAGTCCGCGGGACGCCTTCCGCTTCTGGTCGGACCCCCGGCTGAAGCAGCGCTGGATCGTCTGCCATCCGGACTGGACGGTGCTGGAAGAGCATTTCGACTTCCGCGCCGGCGGCTCGGAATCCAAGCGCTGGCGCACTCCCGAAGGCGCGGAGCAAAGCTACCGGGCGGCCTACCTCGACGTGGTGCCTGGGCAGCGCATTCTCTACGCCTACGAAATGGGTTTCGGCGGGCAACGCATATCGGCCTCGCTGGTCACGGTGGAGTTCGTGCCCGCAGGCGCGGGCACGCTGTTGCGCTTCACCGAGCAGGTCGCCCTGCTCGACGGCAGCGGCGTGCAAGGGCGGCGGATCGGCACGGAAACCGGCCTGGACCGGCTGGCCGAGCAGTTCCAGGCCGTTCAGCCCTCGTAGGCCTTGCCGCGTTCCAGCAGTTCCGGCGTGCCGATGACCGCGTTCAGCCCGTCGAAGTCCAGCATCCCGTCGCGCCAGGGCGCGGTGGTGCCGTGGCGGCGCAGGCTGGCGTAATAGCCTTGCAAGGTATGCGCCACGGCCCGCGCCGTGCCGCCGGGAAAGATCACGATGCGAAATCCCAGCGCGGTCAGGGCCTCGGCGCTTTGCACCGGCGTCTTGCCGCCTTCCACCATGTTCGCCAGCAGCGGCACCCGCCCCGCGTAGCGCTCGCAAGCCGCCCGCATCTGCTCGGGCGTGCGCAGCGCCTCGATGAAGAGCGCGTCCGCGCCGGCCTCGAGATAGGCTTCGGCGCGGTCCAGCGCGGCTTCCAGCCCCTCCACCGCAAGCGCGTCCGTGCGCGCCAGGATCAGCGTCGATGCATGCGCGCGCGCGTCCGCCGCCGCGCGCAGCTTGCCGCACATTTCGGCGGCCGGTATCACCGTCTTGCCGTCCAGGTGGCCGCAGCGCTTGGGAAAGGTCTGGTCCTCGAGCTGGATCATGGCCGCGCCCGCCCGCTCGAAGCCGCGCACCGTGCGCTGCGTATTCAGCGCATTGCCGAAGCCGGTGTCGGCGTCCACGATGACGGGCGCGGCCACCCGTTCGGTAATGCGGGCCAATGCGTCCTCGACCTCGGTATAGGTGGTCAGGCCGATGTCCGAGCGGCCCAGCCGCGTGTAGGCGATCGACGCCCCGGACAGGTACAGCGCGCCGAAGCCGGCCTGCTCGGCCAGCAGGGCCGACAAGGCGTCATAGACGCCGGGAGCCAGCACCGCGCCGGCCTCCAGTTGCGCTTTCAGGTTCTGTTTCTGCATGCTTGGTTTTCCTTACTCCTGGGCAAGCTCGCGCCCCAGCAGCGCCGCCGCGGTGGCCGCGGCGATATGGCCGCCGGCCACCGCGCTGAGCAGGCCGTTGCCGGACAAATAGCCCGATACGTCGCTGCCGGACACGCCCCGGGCCGCCCCGCCCGCGGCCAGCAGGTTGGGCAAGGCCAGGCCGTTGCGGTCCAGCACGCGGCATTGCGCGTCGATGTCCAGTCCGCCCTGGGTATGGAACAGCGCGCCCGTCACCTTGACGGCGTGGTATGGCGCCCGCAGCGCGCGCTCGAAGCGCCGGCCATGCGCGTCCGTGGCGCCGGGCCGGACGCCCGCCAGGGTCCGGGCCAGCGTATCCGCGTCGCAGCCGATCAGCGCGGCCAGCGCCGGCACGTCGGCGCAGGTCTTCAGCGCCTGGCCGGCCTCGGCCTGGACGAAGTCGGGGAACCCCCGCGCCAGCGCCAGGGTGCGGCCGTCGAATACGTTCCAGGCCACGCCGCCGGACTGCGCCAGCACGTGGACGGCGGCTTCGGAATAGCCCTGCGTCTCGTCGTGGAAGCGGCGCCCTTCGCGGTTGACCTGCACCCCGCCGTCCATCATGACGGCCCAGGAGATCAGCGCGCCCTGCGGCGTGGCCCAGGACCCGTGGCCCTGGTAGGCGCCCAGGTCGGCCAGGCGCGCGCCCAGTTGCAGGCCCCATTCGATGGCGCTGCCGTCGTTGCCGGCGTGGCCGCCGTAGACGGCCTCGCGCATGGCGGGCAGGTGCTCGCCCACCATCGCGGCGTTGCCGCCGAAGCCGTTGCAGGCCAGGATCAGCACGTCGCAGCCGATGACGTCGATCGAGCCGCCGGGCCGCTCGCAGCCCACGGCGGAGACGCGGCCGTCCTCGTCCGCCCAGATCTGCCGCGCCAGGGCGCGGGTCAGCAGATAGGCGCCGGCCTCCGTGGCGGCGCGCTCCAGCGCGGCGACCAGCGCCGCGCCGGTGCGTTCGGGCAAGGTATGCATGCGGCGCGCGCTGTGGCCGGGGTACAGGAAGCCGTCCAGCACGTCGAACCTCAGGCCGTGGCGCGCCAGCTCGTCCATGGCGGCAGCGGCCGCGCCGGTATAGGCGGCCACCAGTTGCGGCGCGGCGGCGCCATGGGCCTTGGCCTGGATGTCGGCGGCGAAGCGCTGGGCGTCGTCGTCGATGCCCGCCGCCCGCTGCGCCGCCGATCCCGCCGCCGGGATGAAGCCGGACGACAAGGCGGTGGAGCCGCTGGGCGCGGCGTCGCGCTCGATCAGCACGGTCTCGATGCCGGCGTCGGCCAGGCGCAGCGCCGCGGTCAGGCCGCAGGCCCCGGCGCCGATGATGGCCACCGGCACGCGCATGGCGTCCGCGCCGGGCGCGGCGCCGCGCAGGACGGCGGGAACGCTCATTCCAGCCTGCCCAGGAAATCCTGGCAGCTCAGCACGTCGGCCACCGTGCGCAGGTCCGCCAGGGCGGCATCGTGCATGGCGGGCGTGGGCGCGGCGCAGCCGTCGGCCAGCACCGACACGTGGTAATCGCGCATATGGGCGTCGCGCGCCGTGCTGGCCACGCCGCCGTTGGTGACGATGCCGGCGATCGCCACGTGGGCGATGCCCGCGCGGCGCAGCACCCAGTCGAGCTGCGTATTGAAGAAGGCGGAGTACGCGACCTTCCAGACGCATACGTCCACCAGCCCGTCCAGTTCGGCCACGTTGGCCTGGCCCGCCGAGCCTGCCGCGAAGTCGCCCTTGCGCAGGAACGGGCGCAACTGCCTCAGGTGCGGCGAGACCATGGGCTCGCCGTGCGCGTCCGGCCACAGCGTGAACTGGCTGGCCGCGACGTAGCCGCCTTGCGCCTTGAGCGCGCGCGCCACGGGCGCCACGCGGGCGGGCAAGGCGCGCGCCTGCGGGCTGACGGCGCCGCCGCGGTCGTAGGCGCCGCCGGGCGCGAGGAAATCGTTCTGCAGGTCGACGATGACCAGCGCGGTGCTGCGGGGGTCGAGGCTGGACATGGTCCGCTCCTAGGAAGCCTGGCGGGCGATCAGCAGATTGCCCAGGAAATCGACGCGGCCGATGAAGCCGGGTTCGATCCAGATGGTGGTGTCCGGCTGCTCCAGGATGGCCGGGCCGGCCACCTCGGCGCCCACCGGCAGGTCCAGGCGCGCGTAGCGCGCGGCATCGCGCCACTCGCCGGCATGGAACACCGGCTGCGTGCCCAGCGCCGCCGGCATGTCGCGGCAGGTCGGCGCCAGCAGCGTCAGGTCGAACTTGGGCCGCTGGCCGATGCGCGCATAGCGCAGGTTCAGGATCCGCACCGGGATGCCGCTCAGGCTGCGGCCGAAGGCCGCGAGGTAGGCCCGGTCGAACGCGGCGGCGATGCCGGCCCGGTCCAGTTCGCCGCGCCCGACCTCGACCCGCACGGTGTGGCTCTGGCCCACGTACAGCATGTCCAGTTCGATGCTCTCGCGTATGCCCTCGAAGGCGACGCCGGCGGAATCCAGCCGCTCCTGGCAGGCCAGCGCCAGGCTGTCGATGCGGGCCAGCAGGTCCCCGGCGTCCAGCGCATCCAGCGCCACGTTCAAGGTCTGCACGCCGTCATGGCGCATGTCCGCCATGACGCAGCCCAGCGCGGAGGTCACGCCCGGATAGCGCGGCACGATGCCGCGGGCGGCGTCCACCTCGTTCATCATGGCGCAGACGTGCAGCGCCCCGCCGCCGCCGAACGGCATGTAGGCGAACTTGCGCGGATCGTGGCCGCGCTCGATGGACACCACGCGGATCGCGCCCGCCATCTTGGCGTTGGCCACGGTCAGGATGGCTTCCGCCGCGGCGTGCACGTCCAGGCCCAGGGGCCTGGCGACGTGCTCCTCGATGGCGGCGCGCGCCAGCGCCACGTCCATCGTGGCCAGCAGGCCCCCGCCCAGCGGGCGCTCGGCCGCGATGCGCCCCAGCAGCACATTGGCGTCGGTGACGGTGGGCCGGGTATTGCCCCGGCCGTAGCAGGCCGGCCCCGGCACGCTGCCGGCGGACTCGGGGCCCACTTGCAGCAGGCCGCCCGCGTCCACGCTGGCGATCGAGCCGCCGCCGGCGCCTATGGTTTCGATCTGGATCATGGGCGCGCGCACCACCATGCCGAAGTCGATGGCGGTCTGCGCCGACAGCGACGCCTCGCCGCCGGCCACCAGCGACACGTCGAACGAGGTGCCGCCCATGTCGCCGCTGACCACGTCCGGAAAGCCCGCGGCGCGCGCGATGGCGGCGCAGGCGATCACGCCCGCCGCGGGGCCGGACAGCGCCGTGCGCACCGGCACGTCGCAGGCGGTCTGGCGCGACATCACGCCGCCGTTGCTTTGCACCACCAGCAGTTCGCCGTCGAAACCGTTGCCCTTCAGATCGGACTCCAGCCGCGTCAGATAGCTGCCGACCACCGGCTGGAGCGCCGCGTTCAGCGCCGCCGTGGAGCAGCGCTCGAACTCGCGGATCTCCGGCAGCACCTCGGTCGCGGCCGTGACGTGGCCATTGGGCCAGACCGCGCGCACGCGCGCCGCCGCCTGCGCCTCGTTGGCGGGATTGGCGTAGGCGTTGACGAAAAACAGGCAGACCGCCTCGCAGCCCCGCGCCAGCAGCTCGCGCGCCGCCGACTCCACCTGGTCCAGGTCCACCGGCGTATGCAGGGTGCCGTCGGCCAGCACCCGTTCCCTGACCTCCAGGCGCAGGTCGCGCGGCACCACCGGCTCGTAGTTGCCGCGCAGGCCCCAGGTCCGGGGCCGGTCGCGCCGGCGCATTTCCAGCACGTCGCGGAAGCCCTCCGTCGTGATGATGCCGGTGCGCGCCACCTTGCGCTCCAGCAGCGCATTGGTGCCGACCGTCGTGCCGTGCACGATGGTGGCGATGGCGTCCGCGCCGTCGGCCACGCGGGCGATGCCGTTCATGAAGCCGCGCGCTTCCTCGCCGCGCGTGGACGGCACCTTGACCACGCTCGCGGTGCCCGCCGCCTCGTCCAGCACGAAAATGTCCGTGAACGTGCCGCCCACGTCCACCCCCACGACCAACCCTTGCGCCCCGCTCATGCCGCCTGCTCCTTCAGAATTCCGCTGACATATCCCATCTTGCGATCGTGCTCGCGCGCGGCCGCCGGCCGCTCCGCCGGCGCGCCGTAGCCGCCCCCGCCCGGCGTTTCCAGGCGCACCCTGTCGCCGCGCCGCAACGGGATGCCCAGCATCTTCGAGCGCATGGGCGGCGCCAGCCATGCGCCATCCCGCCGGTAGCGGAACACGTTCAGCGCCGCATCGCCGCCGCCGGCGATGCCCTTGGGCGCGCTGCGGCCGCGTTCGCCGAAGATGAACGCCTCGGCGCTGTCCTCCAGCAATTCGATTTCATAGATGGCGCCCAGGCCGCCGCGATGCGCGCCGTCGCCGGCCGAATCGGGGCGCAGCGCCCATTGCGTAAAGCGCACCGGATACGCCGCCTCCAGGATTTCCAGCGGCGGGATCGTGGCGGTGGAGATGGGCGCGTTGCCGTGGCTGAGGCCGTCGCCGTCGGAGTGGCCGCCGTGGCCGCCGCCGAAGAAGCTGAACATCACCCAGCGCTGGCCGCGCCGGGCGGCATCGCTGCGGTAGCCGGCAATCGACAGCGCGTTGATGGTGCCGTAGGCCTGCGCCATCGCGCGTGTCGGCTCGGCCTGGGCCATGGCGCAGAAGATCACGTCGATCATGCGCAGGATGGTCTCGGTATAGCCGCCCACGGGACGGGGCCGGTCCGCGGAAATCAGCAGGCCGTCCGGCAGCACCACTTCCACCGCGTCCAGCACGCCGGCATTGGCGGGCACGTCCGGGAACAGGTGCTTCAGCGCCACGTAGCAGGCGGCGATGGCCGTGGCCCGGGAAATATTGACCGGGCCGGCGCAGGCCGGCGAGGTGCCGCTGAAATCCAGCACCAGCCGCTCGCCGTCGATCCGGAGCCTGAGCGCAATGCGCAGCGGCTCGTCGCGCACGCCGTCGTTGTCCAGCATGTCCTCGAAGGCGTAGTCGCCGTCGGGCAGGCGCGCGATGTGGTCGCGCATCAGGCGGCGCGCCCGTTCGCGCAAGGTGTCCAGCGACTCCAGCACCGTGGCGTCGCCGTATTCGTCCAGCAGGCCGTCCAGCCGGCGCGCCCCCAGGTCCAGCGCCGCGAGCTGGCCGTTCAGGTCGCCCCACAGGCTGTCGGGCAGGCGGGTATTGGCCTTGAGGATGGCCAGCACGTCCAGGTCCAGCACGCCAGCGCGCACGATGCGCACCGGCGGGATCTGCACGGCCTCTTGCCAGCATTCGGTGGCCGCGGGGTTGTAGTTGCCCGGCACCGCGCCGCCCACGTCGTGCCAGTGCGCCGCCGACGCCAGGAAGCAGAACAGCGCGCCGCCGCGGAATACCGGGCGCACCAGCTTGAAGTCGTTGGCGTGCGTGCCGCCTTCGTAAGGATCGTTGAATAGCCAGACGTCGCCGTCCACCATGCCGCCGCGCTCGGCCGCCGCCCTGGCCGCGGCCTTGACGGCGAAGGCCATCGCGCCCACGAACACCGGCAGGCCGGACTTGCCCTGCACCAGCGTGGCGCCGCTGGCCGCGTCGTACATGCCGTGGCAGGCGTCGTGGGCCTCGGCGATGATGGGATTGAACGCGCTGCGGTACAGCGTGGCGTCCATCTCGTCGGCAATCTGTTCCAGGCGGCCCTTCAGGACGGCGAGTGTGACCGGATCTAGCATGGGTGTTCTTCCTAACGGGGTTTGCGCTGTTTCAGCAAATTCAGCAGTCCGCCGGCCTGCACCATTTCCAGCAGGAAGGCGGGCACGGGTTCGCAATGCAATTCGGAGGGTTCGCCCTGGGCGCGGCCGATGCGCCCCGCGGCCGGGTCCAGCGCGATGCGTTCGCCTTCGGCCAGGGTCTCGGCCTGCGCGCAGGTCAGCAGCAGCAGGCCCACGTTGAAGGCATTGCGGAAATACAGGCCGTTGAAGGACGGCGCGACCACCGCGGCGATGCCCAGGCGCACCAGGGCGGCGGCGGCCTGCTCGCGGGACGAGCCGATGCCGAAGTTCGGGCCCGCCACCAGCACGTCTCCCGGCCGCGCCTGGGCGGCGAATTCGGGCCGCACCCGCTGCAGGCAATGGCGCGCGATCTCGTCGATGCCGAATTTCATGTAGGCGCCGGGCGCCAGCGCGTCGGTATCGATGTCCGCGCCCACGCGCCAGACGCGATGCCTCGTAGACAGATCGCTCATGCCAAGAACTCCCGCGGGTCGGCGATGCGGCCGGCGACGGCCGATGCCGCCACCGTGTAGGGCGAGGCCAGGTAGACCTGGGCGGTCTCCGACCCCATGCGCCCCTTGAAATTCCGCGCGGTGGTGGAGATGACGCTGGCCCCGTCCGGGATCGACCCGCCATAGCCCGCGCAGGCGCCGCAGGTCGTGGGCAGCACCTCGGCGCCCGCCTCGCCCAGCGCCTGCATGACGCCCTCGCGCTCCGCCTGCTGCTGGTCCTGCCGGCTGGCCGGGGCCACCATCAGGCGCATGCCGGCGGCCAGCCGCCGCCCCCGCAGCACGCTGGCGGCGGCGCGCAGGTCTTCCAGCTTGGCGCCGGTGCAGGCGCCGATGTAGGCCACCTGGACCGGCACGCCGCCGTAATCGCCCACGTCGCGCGCATTGGCCGGACTGTGCGGCGCGGCGACCTGGGGCGCCAGCGCGGCGGCGTCGAAGTCGTGCCATTCCGCCTGGGCGCCCGGGTCGCTGCGCCAGCGCGCCAGGTCCAGCTCGGCGTCCACGCCCGCGTCCCGCAGATAGGCCGCGGTGGTCTCGTCCGGCGCGATCAGCCCCACCTGCGAACCCAGTTCGGCGCTCATGTTGGACAGCGTCATGCGTTCCTGCATCGACAGCGCGCGCACGGCCTCGCCGCAGAACTCCACCGCCTGGTAGCGGCCGCCGTTCATGCCGTAGCGGCCGATCATGTGCAGCATCATGTCCTTGGCGGTCACGCCTTCGGCCAGGCGGCCGTTCCAGCGCATCATCAGCGTCTGCGGCACTTTCACCCAGATCCTGCCGGTGACGGCCACGCCCAGCATCTCGGTGCTGCCGATGCCGAACATGTAGGCGCCGAAGGCGCCGCCCGTGGGCGAATGCGAGTCCCCGCCCACGCAGAACATGCCCGGGCGGATGTGCCCGTGTTGCGGCACCACCACGTGGCAGATGCCGACCGAGTCGTAGACGTTGGGCAGCCGCTGCCCCGCCGCCCAGTCGCGCGCGATGCGCACGATGCGGCGCGATTCGTCGTCGGATTCCGGCACGTAGTGGTCGATGACCAGCACCACCTTGGACGGGTCCCACAGCGTGGCGCCCAGCTCCTGCAGCATGGGCTGCAGGCGGCGCGGACCGCTGGAGTCGTGGAACATGGCCAGGTCGACCGCACAGGTGACGATTTCGCCCTCGGCCACCGCGTCGCGGCCGCAGGCCGCCGCGATCAGCTTCCGGGCCAGCGTTTGAGGCTCGGCCATGGCTACATCCCGAGATAGGCCCGGCGCACATCGTCGCTGGCCATCAGTTCCGGGCAGGCGCCGCTGTAGCGCACCGCCCCGTTTTCCAGCACGTAGGCCCGCTGCCCGGTTTCCAGCGACTGGCCCACGTTCTGCTCGACCAGCAGGATCGCCAGCCCGTCCGCGTGCAGCCGCTGGATCAGGCCGAACAGTTCTTCGACCATCAGCGGCGACAGGCCCAGCGACGGCTCGTCCAGGATCAGCAGGCGCGGCTCGGCCATCAGGCCGCGGCCGATGGCCAGCATCTGCTGTTCGCCGCCCGACATGGTGCCCGCCATCTGCGCCAGCCGTTCGCGCAGGCGCGGGAAGATGGCCAGCACCTTCTCCAGGTTGTCCGCCCGGCGGGCGCGCGCGCGGGTGAAGGAGCCCAGCTCCAGGTTTTCGCGCACGCTCAGGTTGGGGAACACGCGGCGGCCTTCCGGCACCTGGATCAGGCCCGCCTTGACCACTTCGCGGTAATGCCGGCCGGTGAGATCGCGGCCCTCGAACCTGATCGAACCGCCCCAGGGCCGGCACAGGCCGCAAACCGTATTGTTCAGGGTGGACTTGCCGGCGCCGTTGCTGCCCAGCAGCACCACGATCTCGCCTTCGTCGACCCGCAGGTCCACGCCGCGCAGCACTTCCATGCGGCCATAGCCGGCCCGCAGGCCCTGGACTTCCAATAGCGCGCTCATCGCGGCGCTCCCTGCGCGGCCAGCCTGGCCGCCGCGCCCTGGCCCAGGTAGGCCTCGACCACCGCCGGATCGCGCGTGACTTCGCCCGGCGTACCCGAGGCGATGAGCCGGCCCTGCGCCAGCACCCAGACATGCTCGGCCAGGCTCATCACCGCGCGCATCACGTGTTCGATCATCAGCACGGTGACGCCATCGTCCGCCAGTTGCTTCACCACCGGGATCATCTCGTCGATCTCGCTGGGGTTCAGCCCCGCCAGTACTTCGTCCAGCAACAGCAGCCGCGGCTGCGTGGCCAGCGCGCGCGCCAGTTCCAGCCGCTTGCGCCCGGCCACCGTCAGGTCGGCCGCCGGCCGGTCCAGCAGGGCCTGCAGGTTGACGCGCGCCGCGACGGCTTCGGCCGCGGCCAGCGCCTCGCGCCGGTTGCCCAGGCGCAGGTGCGCGCCCACGGCGATGTTCTGCCGCACCGTCTGCGCGCCGAAAGGCTGCACGATCTGGAAGGTGCGGGTCAGCCCCAGCCGCGCGGATTCATGCGGCGGACGGCCGGTGATGTCGCCGCCCGCGAAGTGCACGGAGCCGGCGCCCGGCTTCAAAAAGCCCGACAGCAGGCCGAACAGCGTGGTCTTGCCCGCCCCGTTCGGGCCGACCAGGGCGGTCAGCGAGCCCCGGGGCACGTCCAGGCTCACGTCCTGGACCGCCTTCAGGCCGCCGAAGGTGATCGAGAGGTTGCGCGCTTGCAGCAGGATCTCAGGCACGGGCGCGCTCCTTGAATCCGACCAGGCGGCCCAGCGACTGGCCGCAGCCGGTGATGCCGCGGGGCATGAACATGACGATCAGGATCAGGACCGTGCCGTAGATCACCATGCTGATTCCCGGCAGTTCGCCGAACAGATTGCGCGTGAGGTCGCTCAGGGCATGCAGCACCGCCGCGCCCAGCAAGGGCCCCCACAAGGTGCCCAGGCCGCCCACGATGGCGCCCACCAGGGCTTCCACCGACACGGCCGGACCGAAGGCGATGCCCGGGTCGATGTACTGGAACACCTGCACGTAGAAGGCGCCCGCCGCGCTCATGAACGCCGCCGACAGCGCGATGCCGCCCAGCTTGACCCGCAGCGGATTCACGCCGATGGCGCGCGCCGCGTCCTCGTTGTCGCGCACCGCCTGCAGATAGGCGCCGAACCGCGAATGGCGCAGCCACGCGGTGACGGCGAGCGCCACCAGCACGAAACCCAGCAGCAGGTAGATGTAGCCGCGCCGCGAGCCGAACTGCATATTGGCCGCGCCTTCCTGCAGCGGCACCATCAGGCCCACGCCGCCGCCGGTGAACGACGCCGACAGCGCCAGGATGCGGAACACCTCGGCGAACGCCAGCGTCACCAGCGCGAAATAAGAGCCCTTCAAGCCGTAGCGGAAGGTCAGGCCGCCGACCGCCAGGCCGACCAGCGCGCCCAGCGCAATGGCCATGGGCAGGACCAGCCATGGGTTCAGGCCCAGGTTCAACTGCCCCAGCGCCTGGGCGTAGGCGCCCACGCCGAAGAACAGCGCATGGCCGAAGGACAGTTGCCCGCCGTATCCGCCCAGGATGTTCCAGGCCTGCGACAGCAGGGCCGCGTACAGCGACATCATCACGAAGGTGAGCGCCACGCCCGATTGGGTCCATGCGGCCGCGGCCGCCAGCGCCGCGCCGAACAGCGCGATTGCGAATAAATCCCTGCCCATGCTCAGCTCCTCGCCCCGAACAGCCCCTGCGGGCGAAACAGCAGCACCGCGATGAAGATCGCGAATATGCCCATCTGGCCCAGCGAATCGCCCAGGAACAGGCCTCCGATGGACTCCACCACGCCGATCAGCAGGCCGCCGGCCAGCGCCCCCGCGAAGCTGCCCATGCCGCCCAGCACCACGATGGTGAACGCCACCAGCACGAAGCCGCCGCCCACCTGCGGATTCACGTAATAGGCCGGCAGCAGGAAGCACGCCGCCGCGCCCAGGCAGGCCATGCCGATGCCGAACGACAGCGCGTAGACTTTTTCCACGTCGATGCCCATCAGCTTGGCGCCCTGCTTCTCCTTGGCCACCGCGCGGATCGCGCGCCCCAGGTCCGTGCCGCGGATGATCCAGAACAGCACCGCCGCCACCGCCAGCGCGCCGCAGAAGGCGATGATCTTGGGCAAGGCGATCATGGCCGGCCCGATCTCCACCGTGGACAGCGTGTAGGCCGTGTCGATGGTGCGCGTATCGGACTTGAACCACACCAGCGCCAGGTTCTCCAGCACGATGGCCAGCCCCAGCGTCACCAGCAGGATGTTCTCGTCCTTGCCGTGGCTGGCGCGGTTGATCACGAAGCGCTGCAGCGCATAGCCCAGCAGGAACATGCCGGCCACCACCAGCGGCAGCGCCGCATAGGGATCGATGCCCAGGCGCTCCTTCAGCAGGTACACGGCGTACAGCGCCACCATCAGCGCGGCCCCGTGGGCGAAGTTGATGATGTGCAGCACGCCGTAGATCAGCGTCAGCCCCAGAGCGATCAGCGCGTACACCGCGCCCGTGGTCAGGCCGTTCAGCACCGAGGAAAAAAGGATGGCGGGATCCAGCATGCTCGCGCTCAGGCCTTCAGCGGAAAGACCGGGTCCGCCTGCCGGTACTCGGCGGGAATGACCACCTTGATGTCGCCCCCGATCACCTGCGTCAGCAAGGGCTGCGCGCCGGTGTTCTGGCCGTTGACGAACTTGGTCGGGCCGTAGGGCATGATGTTGTCCGAGAAGGTGCTGGACGCCAGGGCGTCGATGATGGCGGCGCGGTCGGCGGACTTGGCGCGTTCCAGCGCATCGGCCAGCAACAGCACCGAGGTGTAGGTCATGAACACCTCGTAGCTGAAGTAGGCGCCCTTCTCCTCGACGCGCGCCTTCAGCGGGGCCACGCGCGCGTCCTTGGGATTGAACCAGTGGTTGCAGTCGATGATGCCGTTGGCGATGTCGGGGAATTCCTTCAGGAACTTGTAGCTGGAAGCCGCTCCCCCCAGCACCGAATAGATCGCCTTGGGCTGCACCTTCTGCTGCTTCATCGCGCGCAGCAGCAGGGCGTATTCGTTGTAGTAGTTGGCCGGGATCACGATGTCCGGATTGATGGACTTCATGCGCAGCACGATATTGTTGAAGTCGCGGGTGGGGTTCGGGTGCTTGACCACGTCCTTCACCTCGAAGCCGTGCTGCGGCAGCGACTTGGACAGCAGCGCCGCCGTGCCGGTGCCGAACAGCGAATCCTCGTGCACGATCATCACGGTCTTGGCCGGCTTGCCGGCCGCGTCGTTCAGGGCGGCCAGGTCGGTGATGGCGCGTTCGCTACAGGCGCGGTAGCCCGGCCCGAAACGGAAGGTGTTCTTCAGGCCGCGCTCGACGATCTGGTCGGCCACGCCCACGTCCACCACGTGCGGCAGGTTGTACTTGGCCGCGGTCTGCGTGGTGGCCAGGCAGATCGCCGAGGCGTAGGCGCCGACGATGGCCGACACGCCGGCCTCGTTCATTTTCTCGACCTCCGCCGACCCCGCCTCGGGCCGCGACTGCGCGTCGCCCAGCACGGCCTCCAGGGGCGCGCCGCCCAGCGACTTGATGCCGCCCGCCTTGTTGATGTCCTCGATCGCCAGCAAGGCGCCCAGCCGGCACTGCTGGCCCGAATAGGCGAGCGCGCCGGTCACCGGATGCAGGATCCCGACCTTCACGGGCTTCGCGCCCTGGGCGCGGGCCACCCACGGAGCCGAGACCAGGGCGGCCGCGGCGGCGGATTGATAGAGGAAAGTGCGGCGCGAATTCATGGGCGATCTCCGGGGGTTCAATGGAATTGGGCCGACAGCTCTTCGCTGACCCAGACCTTGGCGTCGATGCTGCCGACGCGCGACAACTGCAACTGGTATTGATAGCGGTCGGGCCGGTACAGGCCCTGCAGGAGCTGCACGGGGCGGTCGCCCAAGTCGCGCACGATCCGCGTCACGGCCAGCAGCGCCGAACCCACGGACACGTCCAGGTGGCGGGCCACCTGCGCGTCGGCCAGCCGCGCCGAGATGGTCTGCGTGGCGCCGCCGAACTCCACGCCGGCCGCCTCCAGCAGCATCAGCAAGGGCTCGCGCTCGAGATCCTCTCGCGTGAAGTCGGCGACGGCCTGCGGCACGTAAGTGGTGATGTGGGACAGCGGACCGGCCTCGGTGCTGCGCACCCGCAGGCTTTTGTGCACCGGCGCGCCGGGTGGAATGTCCAGCGACTCGGCCACGGAAGGCGGCGCCGACACCAGGACGCTGTCCAGCACGCGGACCGAGGTGCGCAGGCCCATGTTGACGATGTTTTCCAGCAGGCCGGTCAGGTGCGCCTTCTGCTGCGGATTGGGCTTGGGCAGGCCGCCCGGCGTGGCGGGCGCGCGCAGGGGCCAGGTGCCCAGGCCCGGCCGGCGCGACACCAGCCCGTCGGCCACGAGCATCTCCATCGCCTTGCGGATGGTGATGCGGGCCACGTCGAACTGCTCGGCCAGCGCGTGTTCTCCCGGCACGCCCTCCTGGTCGAAGCGCCCTTCCTGCAACTGCTCGCGCAGGACGAGGTAGATCTGGTGGTACTTCGGAAGCGGTAGTGAGGTTCCCATGCAGGGAACTCTAGGGGTGTCCTAATGTACCGTCAATGGAACAAATGGACTTGCGGGTTGTTCTATCGGGAAAACACTGAGGGCGCCGATTCGATGCGGTTGCGCCCGAGCTGCTTGGCGTTGTAGAGCGCGCGGTCGCTGCGGCTGAGCGCCAGTTCGGCGTGCGTGTCCAGCGTGTGCATGGTGGCAATCCCGATGCTGACCGTCAGCGGAATGCGCCGCCCGCCCGCCGAGAACGGCGCGTCGGCGATGCGCTGCTGCACGCGCGTGGCGAAGACGCGCGCGCGCTCCAGGTCGGTGTCCGGCAGCACCACGGCGAATTCCTCGCCGCCGATGCGGCCCACCAGGTCGACCGCGCGCAACTGGGCCCGCAGCGTATTGGCGAAATGCTGGAGCACGCCGTCGCCGATGGCGTGCCCCCAGGTATCGTTGATGTGCTTGAAGTGGTCCAGGTCGCACATCAGCACCGCGGCGCAATCGCTGCCCTGCCGCTTGATCCGGGCCAGCTCCGCCGCGATGCGCGACATGAAGTGGCGGCGGTTGGGCAAGGTGGTCAGGGCGTCGGTGGCGGCCAGTTCGCGCAATTCGAAATCGGCGCGCTTGCGGTCCGTGATGTCGGTCACGAAGCCGTGCCAGACGACCGAGCCGTCGGGCCCCGTGCGCGGGCTGGCGTCGCCCTGGCGCCAGCGCAGGCCCTGCCGCGGCAGGCAGACGCGGAACTCCAGGTGCCAGGGCGCCTGGGCCGCGGCGGCGGCCTGCAAGGACGCGTGGTAGCTGGCGAGGTCGTCGGGATGGACGCGCTGCTCGATCGCCGCGGCGCTGTCCTGGACCTCGGCCGGCGTCAGCTCGAACATGTCCCGGATGCCCGCGCTGACGTAGAAGAACCGCGAGCCGCCCTCGGGCCGGTGGCCGGCCTGGAAGACCATGCCGGGCACCGCGTCCGTCAGATTGACCAGCAGGTCCGCCGTGCGCTGCAGGCGTTCCGACATCGCGCGCATGGCGCTGATGTCGGTGGTGGTGCCCATCATGCGCAGCGCCCTGCCCGCCTCGTCGCGGCTGACGACCTTGCCGCGGCTGCAGATCCACTTGTAGCTGCCGTCCTTGCAAAGAATGCGGTGTTCGACCTCGTAGCTGTCGGTCTTGCCTTCGAAATGCGCCCGCATGGCCGCGCGCACGTAATCCGCGTCGTCGGGATGCAGGCGCTTGTACGCGTCTTCGATGCGGTTGGTGATATCGGATTCGCCGTAGCCCAGCAGCGCCTTCCAGCCCGCCGAATACGTGATTTCCCCGGCGGCCACGTTGCTGTCCCAGACGCCGGTGCCGCTGCCGGCAATCGCCATCGAGAGGTTGCGGGCCTCGTCGCGCCAGCAGTCTTCGGCCGCCCGTTCGGCGGCCAGCGCCCGGCGCTTTTCCATCGCCGCGGCCGCCAGTCCGGCGTAGTCTTCCAGGGTGCGGCGGTCTTCGTCGCTGAAAGCGCGCGCCTGGCCGTGCAGCAGCCGGAACGTGCCCAGTTGCCGGCCGTCGCCGGCAAGCAGCGGGCATTCGGCGGAGAAAGCGAGAGGACCGGCCGCAGCCGGCAGCGCGCCGGCCCGGGCCTGCCACACGCCGTCGGCGTCGCTGCAGGCCACCAGCACCATGTCCACCCCGAACTGCCGCCGAGCCAGGCGGGCCAGCTTGTCCAGCGGGCCGTCCGCTCCAGCCTGCATCCCTCCCGCACCCTCGGCGGGCGCTGGTGCAGGTGCAGAAGGAAAATTGCCTGTAGCGGGCATTTCGGACCTGATCGCACGGAATTCGTCGACACGGCCAAGCTAGCTGCCGTGGATGACATTTTGTCACGTCCCGCACCAAAATGGCATCAATTCCGACGATATCATCGTTGCCCTATGAACCTCTCCATCCGCGTGCCCGTTTCCTGGCTGCAGCGCCTCTTGCCGTACGCCCTGGCCTGCCTCTTCGTCCTCCACGGCGCCGCCGGCGCCCAGTCCTTCGACCGCCACGCGGAAAACCTGCGCTACCGGCAATGGCTGGCGGAATTCCAGAAAGACATGCAGCGCCTGCGCCAGGAGCCCGACCCCGGCAAGGCGGACCTGGACGGCCTGTTCTCCGGGACGCTGGTGCCCGGCTCGCGCGCCACCCGCCTGGTCAGGGAGCTGGCCCAGGCGCCCCGCGGCTCCGCCAGCGGCGGCATCCGCTACGCGGGGATCGAGCGCGTCTTCCTGGCCGCCCTGTCCGACGCGGTGGTGGCCGGCGACGGAGGCAGCTTTCCCGACACGCGGGCCGACGGCGTGCAGCAGCCGCTGCGCGTGCGCTACATGCACGTGGACGGCGGCGGCCGCCTGGAGCGCTATTTCGACAACCCCGAGATCTTCACGCCCTATCGCCTGCCCGAGCCCGGCACCCTGGCGCGCGACGCCTACCCCTTCCTGCTGTTCGAAGAGCGCGACGGCAAACTGCGGCTGGGCGGCGTTTCCAAGGAATTCTGGGAACTGGTGAAGTTCATGGATGCCCTGCAATATGCGTAGCGTGCCGGTCCTGACCCTGGCCTTGGCCGCCGCCGTGCACGCCGCGCCCGCCGTGGCCGGCTGCGGCCCCGCCGACGCCGATTTCACCGCGCCGCTGGAATGGGCGGCGGTGCCCGTCTCCGTCGACCTGGCCGATGAGCGGGTGCTGCTGGGCCTGCACGGCGAGCGCGTCCCGTCCCGGCGCGCGCCCGTCTGGCTGGCCGAGGCCGGCGATCCGCTGCCGCAGACCTGGATGGACAAGGTCGACTGGTCCGCCTACCGGCTGGACGCCGGCGCGCCCGCGCCCACCCGGCTTTACTTCGACGCGGACGGCCGGCTGTGCCGGGCCGAGCGCTACGACCTGGGACAAGGCGGCCGCCGCGCGTCTCCGCCGTTCCTGCTGGGCGGCTTCGCCCTGGAATACGACGCCGCGGGCGCCCTCAGGCGCGCGGTCGAGTTCGACCAGACCGCGTACCGGGCCCCGCCGGTCTACTCGGCGGTCCGCCAGGCCTGCCTGAAGCGCGACGCCCAAGGCGTCCTGGAGGCCTTCGTCGGCGGCGGATGCGGCGATGCCGGCAAGACCGCCGCCGCCCGCCGCTACGTGCGCGACGCCTCGGGCCGGCTGCTGCGTGTGATCGACGGCAGCGAGCAGGGCACGGCCATGTCGGTCCAGACTTACGACGCAGAGGGCCGGCCGCTGCGGCGCTATGTCGGCCCCGAGGCCGCGCGCGGGCACAGTCCGCAGGGAGACGGCCCCTACCCCTATGCCGCGCCCCCGCCCCAGTCCGATCCCGTCTACGTGCTGGAACGCGGCCGCCTGTCGCGCCTGTCCTCGGAAGAACCGGATACCGACTGGCGCATCGTGCGCATCGCGGACGACGTGCCGCTGGACGGCGGCGAAGACGAGTCATGGGATCCCGCGGCGCAGACCGTCCTGGCCCAGGGCGCCGCCGACGCGCAAGGCCGGGCGTCCCTCTCTTCCGAGGCGCAGGAGCGGGTCTGGAAGGCCATGCTCGACGCGCCGGGCCGGATATTCTGGTACCGGAACCCGATGAGCCGCGTGCAACTGGTGCCGGCGATGCCGCAGGCGCGCTGGCGGGCCTGCGCGGATCCCTCGAACCTGGCCGCCGACGCCTGCGGCTGAGGCCCCTCAGGCCGGCCGCGGCCGGGTATCCACGGCCAGGCACAGCAAGGCCGTCAACAGGGCCAGGCCCACGTGTCCCGCGTAGATCGGCGAAAAATCCTCGTGGCGCGCCGCGCCCTGCCCCAGCAGCAGCACCGTGACGGCCACGCCCATCACGCCGCCGATCTGCCGCGTGGCCTGGTTGACCGCGCTGCCCACGGCGTAATGCCGGGCCGGCAGCCGGTTCACGGCGGCGCCGGACAAGGACGGCAGCACCATGCCCACGCCGATGCCGCTCAGCACCAGCCCGGGCAGCCACTGGCTCAGGTAGGCGGGCTCCGCCCCGGGCACCAGCAGGAACCACAGCCCGCTGGCCGCATACACCAGCGCGCCCCCCACCAGGAAAGGCCGGTGCCCCATCCGCGCCGCCAGCCTGCCGGTCAGGATGGCCGTGGGCATGACCAGCAGCGGCCCGGGCGTCACCGCCAGCCCGGCTTGCGGCAGGCTGTAGTGCCACACGCCCGTCATGTAGAAGAAAAACGCGAAGAACATCATCGCGAACGCGATGCCGAAGCTGAGCGTGGCCAGGTTCACGTAGCGGTAGGTGCGGTGCCGGAACAGCGCCAGGTCCACCAGCGGATGCGGCGTCGCCCGCGCCCACAGCACGAAGGCGGCCAGGGACGCCGCGCCGACGGCGGCGGCCACGATCAGCTCGCCGCGCCGCCAGGCCGGCGATTCCGATTGCACGATGGCCAGCGCCAGCGCGCCCACGCCGACGATCAGCAGCGCCATGCCCACGCCGTCCACGCGCCGCCGCGCGTCCGGCTTCACGGACTCCTGGAGCAGGCCGGCGCCGAACCACAGCGACAGCGCGCCCAGCGGCAGGTTGATGTAGAAAGCCCAGGGCCAGCCGGCGACGTCCACGACGAAGGCGCCCAGGCTGGGGCCGACGGCTGCGGCCAACCCGCCCACCGCGCCCCACAGGCTGACGGCCACCGCGCGCTGCGACGCCGGGAAGGCGGCCAGCACGATGGACAGCGAGGCCGGCGTCAGCAGCGCCGCGCCGACGGCCTGCAGCACGCGCGCGGCGATCAGCCAGCCCTCGGTGCCGGCCAGGCCGCAAGCCGCCGAGGCCGCCAGGAACAGCACCACGCCGCCCATGAACATGCGCTTGCGCCCGTGCGTGTCGGCCAGGCCGCCCGAGGGAATCAGCATGGCGGCGAACACCACGGTATAGGCGTTGAGCACCCAGGACATGTCGGCCGCCGACGCCTCCGGAAACCCCGCGCGCAGGGCGCCGAAGGCGGCGTAAAGCATGGTGCTGTCCAGCGACACCAGGAACACGGCAATGCTGGCGACCCAGAACACGGGCCAGGGAGAAGCGGCGGGCGGCGCGGCGGGGCTTGCGGTGGCATGCATGGCTTGGCGTTCCTCAGGCTTGCAGGTAGATGGCGGCGCGGGCGGACAGCCCCTGCTTGACCTGGCGGGTCGCCTCGTCGGCCAGCACCTCTTCCTCGCCGGCTTCCAGCGCATCCAGCGCCTGGCGCACGATGTCCTGCGGCGACGACTTGGGGGCATCGATGCCCTGGGTCAGGTCCGTGTCCACGAAGCCCATGTGCAGGCCCAGCACCTGCGTGCCCTGCTCCCGCAGTTCATGGCGCAGTCCGTTGGTCAGCGCCCACGCGGCCGACTTGCTCATGCCGTACACGCCCAGCAGCGGACGATTGATCCAACTGGCGATGGACAGCACGTTCAGCAGCGCGCCGCCGCCGTTGGCCGCCAGCGCCGGCGCGAAGGCCTGCGCCATCAGCAGCGGGCCGATCAGGTTGGTCTCCAGGTGGCGGCGGGCGGAGTCGGCGCTGCCCGCCGCCAGGAAGCCGCCCGTCGCGGCGATGCCCGCATTGTTGATCAGCACCGTCACGTCCCCGGCGCGGGCCGCGGCGGCGGCCACTTCGTCCGGACGGGTCACGTCGAGCTTGACGGGTTCCACGCCCGCCAGCCGCAGCGTCGACGGATCGCGGGCGGCGGCGTAGACCTTGCGCGCGCCCCGCGCCTGCGCCTCGCGGGCGAAAGCCAGGCCCAGGCCGCGGTTGGCCCCGGTGATGAATACGACGGCGTTCTTGAGTTCCATGCTGGGTGCTCCTGCTTGCGGCAGCGCCGCGGCGGGTGGGATCCATCCGTAAATATGATTATCATCATATTTTTGGCGGACAAAAAGGCCGCGCAATGCGGCCCGGGAGAAATCGTTCAACGGGCGGGACGGCCCTCGTGGTCGTACTGGTCCAGGATGGCCTTGCGCGCCGACGCCAGCACCGCGCGTCCGCGGGCGTTGTCGCCCAGCGCGCGGGCCAGTTGCAAGGCGCCCACCAGGGTGCTGGTCACCGCGGCCGCCGCGTGCTCGTCCGCCGCGGCCGGCAGCGCTTGCTGCACGCCTTCCAGCAGCCGCTGCACCCGGACGGCCGCCGCCTCGCGCACGTCGGACGACTGGCGCGGGATCTCCGAGGCCAGCGCCGCCACCGGGCAGCCGCGCTCGCAGCCGGCCAGATGCGCGTCGCTCAGGTAGGTATCCACCCATGCGCGCAAGGGGCTCGCGCCTTCGGCGCGCCGCTGCGCCATGCCCTGGGCCAGGCGAGCCGCGCCATCGCGGCCGGCGCGTTCCATCGCGGTCGCGAGCAGCGCATCGCGCGACGGGAAATGCGCATAAAAGCCGCCGTGCGTCAGGCCGGCCTCTTTCATGACCTCGGCCACTCCCACCCCCGCGTAGCCCTGGCGCCGGATCGCGCGCGCGGCCGCATCGACGATGCGTTCGTGGGAGAGCTCCTTGCGGGTGGCGGGACGATTCATGGCCGCGGGACCGAAAATATGATGATCATCATATTAAGAGTGCGATGCGTCCCGCGCAACTGTTTTTTAGCGGGGACGGCACACTCTCCCTAACGCCAGGCTTCCGGCTCGATGCTGACTTCGCCCTTGTCCGCCGAGAAATACACCACGCCGTCCGAGATGTTGGCATTGAGCTGCATGGTGCGTTCGGCCAGCTTGGCCAGGGCCTTGGCCTGCTCCGACGGCAGGTTGACCACTTTCAGGTTGCGGGTGCGCTCGAGCTTGTTCTTCACGCCGTCCCACCAGATCTTGCTGGCCGAACCGCCGTAGCAATAGACGATGACTTCCTCGGCGCGGCCGCAGGCGCGCAGGATGCGACGCTCTTCCGGCTGGCCGACCTCGATCCACAGCTTGATCGAGCCGGTCAGGTCCTTGGCCCACAGGTCCGGTTCGTCGGTGTCGCTCAGCCCCTTCGTGAAGCCCAGCTCCTCTTGCGCATGCAGGGCGAAAGCCACCAGCCGGACCATCATGCGTTCATCGGTTTCCGAAGGATGGCGGGCGACCGTCAGCGAGTGGCTGCCGTAGTAGTGGCGATCGGTATCGGCGACGTTGAGTTCGGCCTTGTAGATGGTGGCGCGCAGGGCCATGGCGAGAATCCGTTGAATAAAGCGTATGACTGAAGGCCGCCATGATACCGCCTGCCGCGCGCGCCGGCCGGCGCTACACTGACCGACTGCCGGACTCTTCCCTGCGCCCACGCCCATGACCGCCACCGCCGCCCTGCTCGCCTTCACGCTGGCCGCCGCCATCCTTACCGTCACGCCGGGCCTGGACAGCGCCCTGGTGCTGCGCACCGCCGCCGTCGAGGGCGGCCGGCGCGCCCTCATGGCGGGGCTGGGCGTCTGCGCCGGCTGCCTGGCCTGGGGCGCCGTCGCCGCGTTCGGGCTGGGGTCGCTGCTGCTCGTGTCCAGCGTGGCCTACGACATCTTGCGCATCTGCGCGGCCTGCTACCTGTTCTACCTGGGCGTGAAACTGTTGTGGAGCAGCCGGCGGGGCAACAAGCCTGCCGCCGGCCCCGCGCCGGCGCTCCCGGCTGCCGCCGCGACCAACGCCTCTGGCTGGTTCATCCGCGGCTGCCTGACCAACATCCTCAATCCCAAGGTGGGGATTTTCTATATCACCTTCCTGCCCCAGTTCATCCCCGCGGGCGCGGACGTGCTGCGCTTCAGCCTGCTGCTGGCCGCGATCCACGCCCTGCTGGGCGTGCTGTGGTTCGCGCTGCTGGTCGCCGCCACGCGCCCGCTGGCGCGCTGGCTGTCGCGGCCCGCCGTCATGCGCGGCCTGGACCGCATGACGGGCGCCGTCTTCATCGCGTTCGGGTTGAAGCTGGCGCTGGAGAGGCGGTGAAGGTTGCTTGGACGCCGCGGGCTTTTCGCGCTGGCCGGCGGAAAGTCACAGGCAGCGTCCGACCTGGTCCAAGATCAGGCCCGTTACCGCCTCAGGCTGTTCAAGGCTCGGCAAATGAGCGGTATCCGGCAGCTCTCGCGCATGGGCGTCGGGCAGCATCGCGGCGACGGCGCGGCCGCGTTCTTGGATATGCGGAAAGTCGAGCGTTCCCCAAATGACGAGGGACGGCGCGACGATCTCTGCCAGGCGCCCGAAAATCGACCAGTTGTCACGGTTGACACCCCCTGGCGCAGCACTCAGCGCAATGGCGTTCATTTCCAGGAATAGGCGCCGGGTATCTCCCGCCACCCGCCCCTCCGGCGCCAGCGGACCATCCAGAAAGAGGCGCGCTTTTATCTCGTTCAGGCGGTCCAGGTCTCGCGCCGCCTCCGCCTGCTTCTGCTGCGCGACCATCTCCGCCAGATCGGGGGAGTAGATCGCCTCGGGCGCACCGGCGACAGTCGGCGAAATCAGCACAAGGCCGCGCACCCGGGACGGATGCATCAGGCTGGCGCCCAATGCGATATTCGCCCCTTGGGAGCACCCGACAAGAATTGCCGGCGACGCGCCAACCGTCGCATCGAGCACCGCGATCAGGTCCGCCACGGCGGAGTAGTCCTCCGCGCCTGAAGTCGTCTCCCCAAAGCCGCGCCGGTCATAGGCAATGGCGCGGCAGTTCACGCCGACCGCGTCCAACTGCGTACGCCACATGCGTCTGTCGCAGACGTTCGCATGAAGAAAGACCACGGCCGGGCCGCTTCCAACGATTTCGGCGGCCAGCGTGGCGGCGCCTGAGACAACCTTGGGGGAGGAGTTCATGTAGGCTCTTGCGCAGTCGGAGTCCGATCGTCGCAGAGTGTCTCACATTGGTGTGCTTGGGGGACGCCAGGGTTTGCTGTCGGGTGTCAGACACCCGGGGAGGCCCCTTCAATTCGTGCCTTTATCTCATAGGGGTGTCAGACACCTGCGGAGCGGACACCTGAGGAGCGGGCATTTCCTCAGGTGTCTGACACCCTCACGAGCGACCGCTCCGAACCAAATCGATCTCCCCGGGTGTCTGACACCCACCCGCAAAACTCAATACACCCCGATAGGATGCCGCGCCACGAAATGGCCGTCGCCGACGGCGACCAGGGGTTGGACCAGCGGGTCGTCGCCCACTTTGCGCACGGGGCTGGGGATTTCGTCGACCAGCAGCGAGCGCTCGCGATGGCGGCGCTGCGGATCGGCGATGGGCACGGCGGCCATGAGCTTCCTGGTGTAGGGATGCTGCGGGTTCTCGAAGATCGCCCGGCGCGGCCCGATCTCGACGATCTGGCCCAGGTACATCACCGCCACGCGGTGGCTGACGCGTTCGACCACCGCCATGTCGTGCGAGATGAACAGGAACGACACGCCCAGCTCGCGTTGCAGGTCCAGCAGCAGGTTCACGATCTGCGCCTGGATCGACACGTCCAGGGCCGACACGGATTCGTCGGCGATCACCACCTTGGGATTCAGCGCCAGGGCGCGCGCGATGCAGATGCGCTGGCGCTGGCCGCCGGAGAATTCGTGCGGATAGCGGTCGATCATTTCGGGCAGCAGCCCGCACTTGTCCATCAGCCAGCGGACGCGGTCCTGCGCCGCCTTGCCGCGCGCCACGCCGTGGATGAGCAGGGGCTCCATGATGGAATAGCCCACCGTCATGCGCGGATCCAGCGAGGCGAACGGATCCTGGAAGATGAACTGGATGTGCCGGCGCAGCGTCTGCATGGCGCTGCCGCGCAGGGCGCCGATGTTCTTGCCGTCGAATTCGATGGTGCCGCTCTTGCTCTTGACCAGTTGCAGCAGCGAGCGGCCCGTGGTGGTCTTGCCGCAGCCGGATTCGCCGACCAGCGACAGGGTTTCGCCGGGATAGAGGTCGAAGCTGACCTTCTCCACCGCATGCACGCGCTTCTGCACCCGGCCCAGGATGCCGCCGGTGATGTCGAAGCTGGTGGTCAGGTCGCGCACCTTCAGCACCGGGCCGTTCTCGCGCCGCACGGTGGACGCGGAAGCGGCCGGCTCGGGCGCGGCCGGCCGGGCCGCGGCCTCTTCCACGCGCAGCAGCGGGAACGGCGCGGGCTCGTCGGTGCCGTGCATGGCGCCCAGGCGCGGCACGGCCGACAGCAAGGCGCGCGTATAGGCATGCCGCGGGCGCGCGAAGACGTCGTCCGAACCGCCCTCTTCCACCTTGTCGCCGCGGTACATGACCAGCACGCGGTCGGCCACCTCGGCCACCACGCCCATGTCGTGCGTGATGAAGATCACGCCCATGTCCATTTCTTCCTGGAGCTGGCGGATCAGTTGCAGGATCTGGGCCTGGATGGTGACGTCCAGCGCCGTGGTCGGCTCGTCGGCGATCAGCAGTTGCGGCTTGCAGGACAGCGCCATGGCGATCATGACGCGCTGGCGCATGCCGCCCGACAACTGGTGCGGATAGCGGTCCAGGATGGCGCGGGCCTCGGGGATGCGCACGCGCTCCAGCATGCGCAGCGTCTCGGCGCGCGCCGCGGCCGCGTCCAGCCCCTGGTGGAGCTGCAGGGCCTCGGCGATCTGGTTGCCGGCCGTGAAGCTGGGGTTCAGCGAGGTCATCGGCTCCTGGAAGATCATCGCCACGTCCGCGCCGCGCACGCGCTGCAGCAGGGAGTCCGGGGCGTTCAGCAGGTCCAGGACCTCGCCGCTGCGCCGGCGCAGCAGCATGCCGCCGTTGACGATCCTGCCGCCGCCGTATTCCACCAGGCGCATCAGCGCCAGCGAGGTCACGGACTTGCCGGAACCGGACTCGCCGACGATGGCCAGGGTTTCGCCGCGGTCGACGTGGAAGGAGACGTTGCGCACCGCTTCCACGGTGCGCTCGGGGGTCTTGAAGCGCACGGTCAGGTCATTGACCTGGACGACGCGTTTGGGATCCATTGTTGCCATATCGATTACTTGTCCTGACGCGGATCGAGCGCGTCGCGCAGCCCGTCGCCCAGCAGATTGAAGCCCAGCACCACGAGGAAAATGGCCGATCCGGGGAAGATGGACATCCAGGGCGCCTGGGTCATGAAGTTCTTGGCGGTGTTCAGCATCGAGCCCCACGACGGATTGGGCGGCTGCAGCCCCAGCCCCAGGAAGGACAGGCTGGCCTCGGCGATGATGGCCGTCGCGATGGTGATGGTGGCCTGCACGATCAGCGGCGGCATGACGTTGGGAAACACGTGCCGGCCGATGATGCGCAGGTCGGACGCGCCCAGCGCGCGGGCGCTCTGCACGTAGTCCTCGTTCTTGACTGCCAGCACCTGCCCCCGCGTCAGGCGGATGAACTTGGGCGCGGCGGACACGCCGATGGCGATCATGGCGTTGGTCAGGCTGGGCCCGAGGAACGCGGCCAGCGCGATGGCCAGGATCAGGAAGGGAATCGCCAGCAGCGCCTCGGTGGCGCGCGAAATGATGCTGTCGGTCCAGCCGCCGAAATAGCCGGCGGCCAGCCCGAAAGGCACGCCCACCGCCAAGGCGATCAGCACGGACACCAGGCCCGCCATCAGCGAGGCGCGGGCGCCGTAGACCATGCGGCTGAAGATGTCGCGGCCCAGCTCGTCCGTGCCCAGCCAGAAGGACGCGGACGGCGCCTTGCGGATGGTGGTGAAGCTGGTCTGGAAGGGATCGTGGCTGGCGATCAGCGGCGCCAGGATGGCGAGCAGGACGAACAGCAGCACGATCCCCAGGCCCAGCATGGCGATGCGGTTGCGCTTGAACTTGGCCCAGGCGCGATTGCGGCTGCGGGGCGGCGTGACGGCTGCGGCCGTTGCAGGAATTGCGCTCATGAGTGCCTCAGGCGGGGATTGACCAGGATGTACAGGATGTCGGCCAGCAGGTTCATCAGGATGAAGCCCACCGCGACGCAGAGCACCACGCCCTGCACCACCGCGTAGTCGCGCGTGAAGACGGCGTCGACCACCAGCTTGCCGAAGCCGGGGATCGTAAAGACCTGTTCGGTCAGCACGGCGCCCGCCAGCAGCTCGCCGAACAGCAGGGTCACCAGCGTGACGATGGGCATCAGCGCGTTGCGCAGGGCGTGGCGCAGCACCACTTTGCGCGGCGATACGCCCTTGGCGCGCGCGGTGCGCACGTAGTCGGCCGACAGGGCCTCCAGCATGGCCGAACGCGTATGCCGCATGAGGTAGGCCGCGATCGCCGTGGACAGCACCAGGGACGGCATCAGCATGGTCTTGATCGACAGCCAGAAATCCTCGGACGGCGACACGTAGCCCGAGGCCGGCAGCAGCCTCCACTGCACCGACACCACCATGATCAGGATGATGCCCAGCCAGAAGTTCGGGATCGACATGCCCGACAGCGCGGCGATATTGGCGCCCATCTCGATGGGCTTGCCCTTGCGCACCGCGGCCAGGATGCCCATGGGAATGCCGACCAGCAGCGCAAAGAACATGGCCATGGCGGCCAGTTGCAGGGTGACCGGCAACTTCTGGCCGATCAGCGTGGTGACGGGAACGTCGGTGCGCAGCGACTTGCCCAGGTCGCCCTGCAGGACCTGGCCGGCCCACGCGGCGTACTGCATGGGCAGCGGATCATTCAGCCGGTATTTGTCGCGCAGGTAGTCCAGGACGGCCGGATCGCGCTCTTCGCCGGCCAGGGTCAGCACCGGATCGCCGGGCAGGATTTTTTGCAGCATGAAGACGATCATCGACACCAGTATCAGTGTCGGTATCGCGACGATCACGCGGCGCAAGATGAGTTTAAGCATAGGGAAACCGTGAAACAGTAGCGGCGGGCGGTGCCGGCCGGACTGGCCGCGACACGCGGCCGCCGCAAAGAATGGCCGGACGCGCAGGCGCGTCCGGCGGAGGCGGCGCGAAACAGCCGCCCCGTGGTCACTTCTGCGCGAACGTCACGCCTTTCAGGCGGATCATGCCGTCCGGATAGGGAGTAAAGCCCTGGATCTTCTTGGCCAGCGCGAAGGGCCACGGCTGGTAATAGTTATACACCCCGGGCAGCTCGTCCTGGATGATGGCCTGCGCCTGGTCGTAGATGGCCTTGCGCTTGGCTTCGTCGGGGACGGTGCGGGCCTCGTTCAGCAGCTTGTCCACTTCCGGGTTGCAGTAGTGGCCATCGTTCAGCGCGCCCTTGCAGGTGACGAAGGCATGGATGTTGCCGTCCGGATCGACCCGGCCCGACCACCCCAGCATCACGACCTGGAAATTGCCGCCGGCCGATTCCTTCTGCAGCGCCGCGTATTCCGTGGGACGCAGCGACAGGTCGAAGCCCGCCTCGGACGCCATGGCCTGGACGATTTCCGCGATCGACGAGGTCGTGGTGTTGTTGCCGAACATGACCTCGGCCTTCACGCGGTCGAAGCCCGCCTCCTTGAGCAGCGCCTTCGCCTTGGCGACGTCGCGCTTGGTCGGCGGGAACTTGTCGCTGTGGTAGGGGCTGGCCGGCGGGAACGGCTGCTGGGCCGGTTCGAAGATGCCGGCGCCCGCCACTTCGCTGATGGCGTTGCGGTCGATGGCGTACTGGAAGGCCTGGCGCACCAGCTTGTTCTTGAACGGATTGTCTTCCGAGCGCTTGCCGTTGGCCACGTTGAACATGAACTGCTGGAAGCCCAGGCCCGCCACCGGCGCGAAGCTCAGGCCCGCGTCGCCCTTGACCTGCGGCACGTCGGAGGGATTCAGGCGTTCCAGCATGTCCAGGTCGCCCGCGCGCAGGTTGGACAGGCGCACGGTGGTGTCCGGGATCGGCAGGAAGGTCAGGCGCTTGAAGGCGTAGTCCTTGGCGTCGTAGTACTGGTCGAACTTCTCCAGCACGATGCGGTCGTTCTGGATGCGCTCGACGAACTTGTACGGACCCGAGCAGACCGGCTTGCGCCCCACGGCCGCCACGTCGTCGGTGAAGGTCTTGGGCGACAGCATCATGCCGGCGCGGTCGGACAACTGGGCCAGCAAGGTGGCGTCCGGCTTCTTCAGCGTCAGCACCAGCGTCGCGGCGTCGGGCGCCTCGACCTTCTCCACCGAGGCCAGCTCGCCCTTGCGCAGGCTGTCCGGCAGGGTCATGGCGCGTTCCAGGTTGGCCTTGGCCGCCGCGGCGTCGAACTTCGCGCCGTCATGGAACAGCGCGTCTTCGCGCAGCTTGAAGGTCAGCACCTTGTTGTCGGGGCTGAACGACCAGGAGGTCGCCAGTTGCGGCACGAAGTGCAGCTTGGGATCGATGTCGACCAGCTTGTCGCACAGCGAGGTGAACACGATGCGGCCCACGTAGGTGCGCGCCCGGTGCGGGTCCAGCACGTCCGGATCTTCCTGCAGGCCGACCCGCAGGTTCTGGGCGGACGCGGCGCCGGCGGCCAGCGCCAGGAGGCTGGCGCCGAAGGTCAAGGTTAAGCGTTTCATTGCGTTTTTTCCCCTTGTGGTTGCAGTGCGTACATATTTTGCCCAAGGCAAAATGCGCCCCCTTGGGGGGCAGCAAGCCGAAGGCGCGGTGTGGGGGTTTTTTAAAAGCCCACGGCCTGACCGTCGCGCCGGCTATCGCTGGCGGCGACATAGCCCAGCTCGTTGTCGCTTTCGGACATGCGCCAGATGAACTGGCCCGCCCCGAAATCCATGTACGGATCGTCGACGGACTTCAAAGCATGCCCGAGGTCTTTCAGGCCGGCAATGGTGGAAGCCTTCATATTGGTCTCGATATCGAGCGTGAAGTCGCGGTTGACCTTCCAGCGCGGCGCGCAGCACGCGGCCTGCGGGTTCTGGTGGTAGTCGATCATGCGGATCACGGTCTGCATGTGGCCCTGGGGCTGCATGTCGCCGCCCATCACGCCGAAGCTCATGACCGGCTTGCCGCCGCGGGTCAGGAAGCCGGGGATGATGGTGTGGAACGGGCGCTTGCCGCCTTCGACCACGTTGGCCGACTGCGGATCCATCGAGAAGCCCACGCCGCGGTTCTGCATGCTGATGCCGGTGCCCGGCACGACCACGCCCGAACCGAAGCCCATGTAGTTGGACTGGATGAACGAGATCATCATGCCGTTTTCGTCGGCGGCGGTCAGGTAGATGGTGCCGCCGGCATGCGGGCGGCCGGCCTCGAAATGGGTGGCCTTATCCAGGCGGATCAGCTTGGCGCGGCTGTCCAGGTAGGCGTCCGACAGCATCTGCTCGGGCGTGACCTGCATCGAGCGCGGGTCGGCCACGTACTTGTACAGGTCGGCGAAGGCCAGCTTCATGGCCTCGATCTGCACGTGCTGCGACTGCACCGAGTCCACCGGCATGTCGGCCATGTCGAAGCGCTCGACGATGCCCAGCGCGATCAGCGCGGCGATGCCCTGCCCGTTGGGCGGGATCTCGTGCAGCTCGTAGCCGCGGTACGACTTGGAAATGGGCTTGACCCATTCCGGGCGGTAGCCGCGCAGGTCTTCCAGGGTCATGGCGCCGCCGCATTCCTTGCTGAAGGCGGCGATGCGCTCGGCCAGCTCGCCTTCGTAGAAGTCGCGGCCTTTGGATTCGGCGATGCGGCGCAGCGTGTTGGCGGCATCGGGGAAGCGGAAATGCTCGCCCACCTTGGGCGCGCGGCCCTCGGGCAGGAAGGCCTGGGCGTAGCCGGGCTGCGAGCGCAGCTCGTCCGCGGCGGCGGCCCACTTGTGCGCCACCACCGGCGGCACGGCGTAGCCGCGCTCGGCGATCTCGATGGCGGGCTCGAACAACTGCTCGAAGGGCAGCTTGCCCAGCTTTTCGTGCAGCGCGGCCCAGCCGGCCACCACGCCCGGCACCGTCACCGCGTCCCAGCCGCGCTTGGGCTGGATGGCCAGGCCGTTGGCGCCCACGCCGTACTTGCGCTTGAAATATTCCACGTTCCACGCGGCCGGCGCCACGCCGGAGGAATTCAGCCCATGCAGTTCCTTGCCGTCCCAGACGATGGCGAAGCAGTCGCCGCCCAGGCCGCAGGACACCGGCTCGACCAGGACGATGGTGGCGGCCGCGGCGATGGCGGCGTCCACGGCGTTGCCGCCCTTGAGCAGCATGCGCAATCCCGCCTGGGCCGCCAGCGGGTGCGACGTGGACACCACGTTGCGGGCGAACAGCGGGATGCGGACGGAAGGATACGGGTTGCCCCAGTCGAAGGATTTCATGTGGCTAGTCTCATAACGGTTGGTGTTCGTAGGCCCAGGCGAAAGTACTCTTGTGATCTAATTAAATCAATTTGATTTTTTGTTCTGTCATAAAAGATTTTTTTATGAGCACGATCCGTTTCCTGCGCACTTTCCTGGCGGTCGCCCACCATGGGTCTTTCTCCGAAGCCGCCGAGCAGGTGGCCCTGACCCAGGCGGCCGTCAGCTTCCAGATGCGCGCCCTGGAGGCGGAATTGGGCCGCGAACTGTTCGATCGCAGCGGCCGTCTTGCCATTCTTAACGCAGCCGGCGGGGAATTGCTACCGGAAATCAAGCACTTGCTGGATTTGTACGACCGCATGAGGCTGCCGCGCACCGTCCCCGGCGAGCTGGCCGGGTCGGTATCCGTGGGCAGCATCGTGTCCTGCATGGGCACGCTGTCCAAGGTGGTGTCCGGCATGAAGAAGCGGCACCCCAAGCTGGACGTGCGCATCCTGTCGGGCAAGGCCAGCGAGCTGGCGGGCAAGGTCGAGGACGGCGAGCTGGACGCGGCGTTCCTGGTGGAGGCCGGCCGCAAAATGGCCAGCACCCGCTGGACCCCGCTCTATGAAGAAGAAATGGTGCTGATCGCGCCGCGCTCGGCGCCCGGAGCAGACGTGCGCCAGGTGTTGGCGGCCAATCCCTTTCTGCGTTTCGACCGCACCCAGCGCACCGGCCTGCAGATCGACCGGCTGCTGCGGCGCCTGGCGGTGCCGCTGAACGAATTCCTGGAACTCAACGCGATCGAGACGCTGGTGGAGCTGGTGCGCCAGGAAGTCGGCGTGACCCTGCTGCCCCTGATCCATGGCTCGAACTGGCGGCAGAGCCCCGAACTGCGGATCCTGCCCCTGCCGCGGGACCTGGGGCCGCTCGCGCGCTCCATCGGCATGCTGGAGCGGCGCGAGCACGCCCGCCAGGGCATTACGGCGGCAATCTGCGCAAGCTGCGCCACGGCGTTCCGCGAACGCGACGCGCAGACCGCCGCCTGAAGGGCCCGCGCTACTGCGCCATCGCCGGGTCCGTCACCGAGGCCTTGCCGGTCTCGACCCGGCCGGCATAGCGGCGCAGGTAGGCCGGATCTTCCTGCAGGGTCGCCGTGAAGTCGTACCAGCCGCCGCTGCCCGACAGGGCCCAGTGCTGCTCGACCTGCCCGCCCGCGGGCACGGTGAACGTCCAGCGTTCATGGTTCGCGTAGTAGGCGTTGGGCGCGACCACGAAGGTGCAAGGCGTCTTGCCGCCATTAATGAAGCTGACGTAGATGTCGCCGTTGGCCACGTCGTAGCAGACGCGGATCTCGGCATCCAGGCCCGCCGTGCGCGCCAGCGCCAGGTCGCCCGCGAAGTGCCGGTGGTAGCCGTTGGGGCCCAGCACCCACAGGTCGTACTTGCCGCCGTCGGCCGCGGCGTCCCAGTTGCCTTCGAGCTGCTTGTTTGGCTCGACCGTGTAGCGGCGCGGCAGGCGGTCCAGGTGCAGGCGGTCATACACGTGGAAGACCGCGGCGGCGGCGCCCGTGTTGGCGCAGATCAGGCGCATGGCGCCCATGTCCGGCTGGGCGCGGCCGCTGGTGTGGAGCTCGTACGGCAAGGCGCGGGAGTAGCGCACGCCCTGCTCCTGCACCGGCCGGGCCTGGGTGGAGGGATCCGGCAGCGGCACGGCGGTCAGCGCCTGCTGGTCGGCGCGCACCTGGTCGGCGCCCGTGCGGGTCAGCAGGTTCAGGTCGGGCAGCTTTTCGTCGTTGGGCGTGGCGAAGTTGAAGGCCGAGGTCAGGTCGCCCAGCACCGCGCGGCGCCACGGGCTGATGTTGTCCTCGGCCACGCCGAAGCGCGCCTCCAGGAAACGCAGCACCGACGTGTGGTCGAAGGCCTGGGAATTGACCCAGCCGCCGCGGCTCCACGGCGACACGACGTACATGGGCACGCGCGGGCCGGGGCCATAGACGCGGTTGTCGGCGGCGTCCTGGGCGGACGCGTGGGTGTGGCGCTCCAGGTCGGTGTTGACCGTGGACCCGCCCGCCATGGACCCGTCCGGGTTCAGCGAGGGCGCCGCGGGCGGCGGCACGTGGTCGAAGTAGCCGTCGTTCTCGTCGAAGTTGATGAGCAGCACGGTCTTGCTCCAGACCTCCGGATTGGCGGTCAGGGCGTCCAGCGTCTCCTGGATGTACCAGGCGCCCTGGATGGGGCTGGACGGGCCGGGGTGCTCGGAATACGTGGCGGGCGCCACGATCCACGACACCTGCGGCAGGCTGCCGTTCATCACGTCGTCCCGCAGCGACTGCAGGAAGCCGCCGTCGGGCATGGTGTTGGCCGTGCCCTTGTACAGCGGATTGGCGGCGTCCATGGCCGGCGTCCAGGCCGGGTACGGCGAGCCGTTGGCGCTGTTGCCCGCCAGTTCGTTGGCGCGGCGGTACTGCTGGAAGCCGGCCAGCGGGTTGTCGCCGAAGTTCTCGGGCAGGTTCTGGTAGACCTTCCAGGTCACGCCCGCTTCCTGCAGGCGCTCGGGATAGGTCTTCCAGGTCCAGCCGGTGGACGAGGCGCCCAGGCTGTCCCACTGGTTGCGGGTGGACGGGCCGTTGCCCTGCGCCAGCGGATCGTTGGTGCCGGTCCAGTGGAACAGGCGGTTGGTGTTGGTGCCGCCGTGCGTGGAACAGTGGTAGGCGTCGCACAGCGTGAAGGCTTCGGCCAGGGCGAACTGGAACTCCACCTCTTTCTGGCGGTAGTAGCCCATGGACTGGTTCTGCTTGTAGCGCGGCCACTGCTCCATGCGGCCGCCGTCCCACGCCATCTGCGCGTCCACGTAGTCGTGCGGCGTGCCGGCCACGCGCTGGGCGTTGCCCTGGGTGCTGTCCAGGTGGTAGGGCATCACCACGCGCGTGCCGTTGCTCTGCTCCCAGACCGAACGGTTCTCGGGCAGCGGGATGGTGATGCGGTCGCCGAAGCCGCGCACGCCCTTGAACGTGCCGAAATACATATCGAAGGAGCGGTTTTCCTGCATCAGGATCACCACGTGCTCGACGTCGTTGATGGTGCCGCTGCGGTTGTTGGCGGGAATGGCGAGCGCGCGGCGGATGGCCGGCGGGAACATCGACAGCGCGGTCAGGCCCGCGGTCGAGGCGGCGGCGTTGCGCAGGAACCGGCGCTTGCCGGCGTGGACCTGGTCTTTATCGAACGTCACGGATTCTTTTCCTATTGATCGTGAGGAAGCGCGGCTCAGGGCGCGCAGCGCAATTCGGGTTTGGCCGGCGTGGGCGGCACGGGAGTCGGCGTCTCGGGCTGGCCGCCGTTGCCGGGGGACTCGCCGCTGTCGCCGTCATCGCCGCCGCAGGCGGCCAGCGTGGCGCTCAGCATCAGCACCGCGCCCAGGCGCAGGAAACCGCGCAAAATCATGGACATGCTCATCGTTTTCTATCCTAGGAACATCAGGGAAACAGTTCGGAAACGGACTTGCCGGACAGGGCCAGGGACTTCACTTCGTCTTCCGTGAGGGCCCGCGACCAGAAGGCCAGGTCATCGAAATACATCGTGTACGGGCCCTTGGTGCCGGCGCAGCAGATGCCGTAGGTGCCGCGGCCGTCCTCGTTCAGGCCCAGGTGCGGACCGAAGACGCCGGCCACCTGGCCGAGGTCGACCGAGCCGGTGCCGACGGTCCTGCTCGAGTAGCCCAGCTCGCTGTCGTAGACCGAGGCGGTCATGGTCCTGGCCGTCTTGTCGACGGTCATGGCGATGTAGACCGGCTTGTTCGGCGTGAACTTCACGCCGTTGATGTCGACCCGGACGCCGCCGCCCGCCAGGTTGAAATACAGCACCGGGCCGGCCCATTGCGCGATGGTGATGCCGGGGTTACCGCCGGAGTTGTAGTCCTTGTTGCCCACGATGGAGCGGTCGTTGGCCGTGCCGTCGGACTGGTACCAGAAGCCGATGGTGAAGGCCGGCGACGCGTCCAGCAGGCCCGCCGGATAATCCAGCTTGAAGCCGCCCAGGGCCGCCGCGCTGCGGTCGTTCTTGAACATCTTGCCGAACACGCCCACGTCGGCGTAGGCCGGCGCCTGGGCGCCGTCGAACGGCGTGATGGCTCCGCCGCCCGCGGCCACGTCGACAACGTTGCCTTCGAACGGGAACAGCATCGTCAGCCCGCTGCGCAGCGAGTCCAGCAGCGGCAGGGGCTTGGTATAGGTCACCGTGGCGCGCGCGGCGCTGACGGCGCGGCCGACCGACACGCTGTAGTTCAGCGCGTGCACGCCTTCGGTATCGAACGAGAAGTCCTTGTCGACGTATTCCGAGGCCGTGCCCGGCACGCGCGCGATCTCCACGCCGTCGCGGCTGACCACGATGTCGCCGGCGGGTTCGCCCACGCGCACCCAGCTCAGCGTCACGCTCTTGTTGTCCGTGGAAGTGCGCGCGGAGGTATGGCGCAGCGCCAGCGACCCGGAAAGCGAGGTGCCCGCCATGTCGTAGTCGGCCACGGCCGGCAGCGCGCCCAGGTGCTCCAGCACGGTCGGCGCCACGTCGGCCGCGCTGGGCAGCGTGTACCAGTTGTTGTCCCACAGGCCGTCGAACGCGGCGTCGTCGGCGCTGCCGCCCAGCAGCGCCGGCTGGTTCGCGGCCAGCAGGATGGTCTTGTTGGACGCGAACGGCCGGCCATCGCTGGCGCCGGTCTTGCCCAGGCCATGGCTGGAGGCCACGACCACCAGCCAGTTCTCGCCGGGATGGTCCGCCTTGCGGTCGGCGATCTGCCGGGTCAGCGCGCCGATGGCGGCGTCGGCCTGGCGGACGGCCGCGTCATACGCGCCGCCGAAACCGCTCTCGGACGCCACGCGCTCCGGCGCGGCGAACTGCGCGACCACCACGTCGTAGCCTTCCGTGATGCGGTCGCGCGCCTGCGTGGCCACGCAATCGTCGGCGCCGGCGCAATCGGTCAGCGCCTGCAGATAGCCCGCGTCGCGGTCGCCGCTGACGAGGCCGGCCAGCATGGTCGAGTTGAAGGCGGCGGCGGTGCGCGCCTCGGGCAGCGCCGACTTGACACGCTGGAACAGCGTGGGCGTCTTGATCGCCTCGCCCTGCACCGTATAGCGCACGCCGTGCTGGTCGGCCCATTGGCCGGTCAGCAGCGTAGCCCAGCCGGGCGCCGGCAGCGTGGGCTGTTGCGTGACGGCTCCCGTCACGCCGCCGGTCCAGGCGCGAGTGGCGGTCAGTTGGCCGATGCCGGCCAGCGACTTGTCGGCCACGCCGCGGCGCATCGCGTCGTAGGTCAGGCCGTCCACGCCGATGAACAGCACCTTGTCGGCGCGGGTCTGGTCCGGCTCGGTCACCGGCGGCTGCGTAGGCGGCTCCGTGGCGTCGTCGCCGTCGTCATCGCTGCCGCCGCAGCCCGCCAAGGCGCTGGTCGCCAGCAGCGTGGCACACCATCTTCTCCAATCCAATGCTTGCATGCTTCTCTTCTCGCTTCATGAACAGGGTTTTGCGTTGGCGCACATAGTGGCCGCCGAAAGTGAAAGGTCCGTGAAGCAAAGAAGAGAAAGCCTGATCGACGGATCAGGAATCTTTTTGTGTCCTGGGGGAGTGTCAGACACCCGGGAGCGGTGGGGGTGGGTGGAAGGGCAAGGCGTAAGGGTGTCAGACACTTTCTGGCTACAGCGTCTTGCATTGACGAGGTGTCAGACACTTTCTGGCTACAGCGTCTTGCGTTGGTCGGGTGCAAACACTTTCTGGCTACAGCGTCTTGTATTGGTCGGCCGTCAGACACTTTCTGGCTGCGGCGTTGCCAGGTGTCTGACACCCTGGTGCGCGACCCGTCCCGGCACGACGGCCTGCAAAGGGTGTCTGACACCCATGGCACTACCTTCAGCGCATTTCTTGGATTTTGAGCCGTGCAATCAGGCGACCCAGGTGTCTGACACCCTGGCGTCCTGCCCGTCCCTGTACGACGGTCTTCAAAGGGTGTCTGACACCACCACACCATCCTGTCACACACCCCCGCTATATTCCCCCCGTCGACCCAAGCCCGTCCCGCCCCCATGTCCCTCTCCCTACGCTCCGCCCTGCCCGCCGCGCCCGCGGCGTTTCGTGTTCTTGCCATACTCGCGCTGGCCGCCGGCGTGGGCGTGTGGGGGTCCATCCTGCTGGCGCCGCGGCCCGGGCCGCTGCCACCGGCGGTGTCCGCCGCGGCCGCGCCGCGCGCGGCCGACAACGGGCCGGTGGCCGTCTGGTTCGGCAAGGACGAAGCCATGCGCACGCAAATCACCGTGCTGGGCGTGATCGCCGCGGGACCGGACGGCGCCGCGGTCCTCAGCATCGACGGGGGACCGCCCCTGGCCTGGCGCGTCGGCAACGAGGTCGCCCCAGGCATCGTGCTGGGCGAGATCGCCGCGGACGCGGTGACCGTCGAACAGGGCGGCCGGAGCAGCCGACTGCCGGCCCCGGCCGCGCAACCCGCGCCGGCCGGCATCTCGCGCGAACCCTGAAACCCGCCGCGCCAATATTGCTGTCATATTTCATGACCACAATCGCCGTCTTCTACTGAAGACCGGAGTTGCAAAGTGCGCCAGTTACCGCGCGGGCTTGCCCGCCAGCAAGGTTTCACCCTCATCGAGATCATGGTGGTGATCGTGATCATGGGGATTCTTGCGGCGTTGATCGTTCCTCGCGTGCTCGACCGTCCCGACCAGGCGCGCCAGGTCGCGGCGCGGCAGGACATCGCGGGCGTCATGCAGGCGCTCAAGCTCTACCGCCTGGACAACGGCCGCTATCCCACCACGGCCCAGGGCCTGCGCGCGCTGGTCGAAAAACCCGACGGCGTCTCGAACTGGCGCGGCTACCTGGACAAGCTGCCCAACGATCCCTGGGGCCATCCCTACCAATACCTCAGCCCCGGCGTCAAAGGCGACATCGACGTATTCTCGTTCGGCGCCGACAACAAGCCCGGCGGGGAGAACGGCGATGCCGACATCGGCTCCTGGGAACTCTGAACGCGGCTTCACGCTGGTCGAAGTCCTGGTCGTGCTGGTGATCGTGGCCATCGCGGCCAGCATGGTGAGCCTGTCCGTCGGCAAAGGGGAAAACCGCCTGCGCGGCGACGCCCAGCGCCTGGCCGACGCCTTCACCGTGGCCCAGAGCGAGGCCCGCAGCGACGGGCGTCCCATACGCTGGCTGCCCGGCCCGCAGGGCTGGTCCTTCGAACGCCGGGGCCGCCTGCCGTCGGCCAGCGCCGAGGAAGACGCGCCGCTGCCCGTGGACACGATGGAAAGGGACGAGGTGCTGCGCCCGCGGGCCTGGTCGGCCGGCCCGGTCGAGCTGCGGCTGGACCCCGACCGCCCCTTGGTCTTCAACACGGAATGGGTCGCCGCGCCCATCACGCTGACGCTGCGCGCCGGCGACGCCCGCGTCGTCCTGCAGCGCGACGCCGCCGGACGCTATGACATTCGCTGAACCGCCCCGCCCCGGCCGCCGCGAAAGCGGCTTCACGCTCATCGAGGTACTGGTGGCCCTGGCCATCATCGCCGTCGCGATGGGCGCGGCGCTGCGCGCGACCGGCGTCATGGCAGCCAACAACCGGACCCTGCAGGACAAGACGCTGGCGCTGCTGGCCGCGCAGAACGCGCTGGCCCAGTTGCGCCTGGAACAGGTCCTGCCGCGCGCCGGCACGCGGACCATGCCGTGCGAACAGGGCGGCCGGGCGCTGCAATGCGACCTGGCGTTCACGAATTCGATGAACCGCAGTTTCCGCCAGATATCGGTGCGGGTGCGCGACGCCTCCGCGCCGCGTCCCGACGCCGTCCTGCTGCAGCTCGACGGCCTTCTGTCCAGCGTGCGATAGCCATGCGCTCCCCTGCCCGTTCGCAAGCCGGCTTCACCCTGATGGAGGTGCTGGTGGCCCTGGCGCTGATGGCGCTGGTCAGCCTCATGGCGTGGCGCGGCCTGGCCAGCGTGTCCGGCGCGCGCGACCGGATCGAGGAACAGGCCGAAGACACCGACGCCATCGTCCGCACGCTGGGCCAGATCGCCCGCGACGTGGAACTCTCCTACACCGGCCCCGCCTTCGAGCCCGCCGGCCAGGACGTCCTGGCCTACAACAGCGGCCTGCGCCTGTTGCGCCGCGCCGGCGGCGGCCAGACGCTGGAGGTGCTGCGTCCCGACCCGGACGGCAACGGCCTGTGGCAGCGCGTGCACTGGCAGGTACGCAAGGACGGCCTGTGGCGCGCCAGCGGCCCCTCCGCCGCGCGCAGTCCCCTGCCCGTCCCGGACGGAGGCGTCCTGCTGCTTCCCGGCCTGCGGTCCCTGACGTTCCGCGCCTGGGTGCCGGGCACCGGCTGGATGGATTCCAGCGCCAGCTTCGCGGCCGCGCCCACCGGCCTGGAAATCACGCTGGAGCGCGGCCCCGCCGACGCGCCGCAGCGCTTCAGCCGCATCCTGGAGCTGCCGTGAATACCGCCGGCAAGCGCGAACGCGGCGCCGCCGTCATCAGCGCCCTCATCATCGTGGCCATCGTGGCGGCGCTGACCACCAGCCTGTTCCAGCGCCAGACCGCCAGCACGCGGCGCGTGGAGAACGAATTGGCGCGCGTGCAGGCGCGCGCCATGCTGGCCGGCGGCATCGACTGGTCGCGGCTGGTGCTGCGGGACCATGGCCGGCGCGAGCCCATCACCCGCGGCGACCAGATCTGGGCCACCCCCATCCTGGATACGCGCATCGAACGGCCCGGCGACGACCGCGTCGCCGTGTTCTCGGGCCGGATCCAGGACGAGCAAGGCAAGTACAACCTCTACAACCTGACCAGCAACGGCGTGCCGCAGCCCGAGCAGGAACAAGTGCTGCGCCGCCTGCTGAACATGCTGCAACTGCCCGACGCGCTGGCCGCGCAGATCATCGACATCGTGGCGGCGGCGCAGCCGCCGGCGCTGGCGGCCGACGCGCCCCAGGGGCAGCCCGACGCCGCCCCCGGCGCCCGCGCGCCGCTGCCCCGCGGCGTGGACGAGATCGCCGCCCTGCTGGAGCTGGACCCGTCCGCGCGCAGCGAACTGCGCCGCACGACGACGGTGCTGCCGGCGGCCACGCCGGTCAACGTCAATACCGCGCCGGCCGAGGTCATCGCGGCCCTGGTGCCGGGGATGTCGCTCAGCCAGGCCCGCACCCTGGCGGGCGAACGCGACCGCGGCAACTGGTTCAACAACGCCGGCGACTTCGCCAACCGCCTCGCGGGGACCGGCGTCAAGGGCGCCGCGCCCACCGTCGCCACCAATAGCGGCTGGTTCCTCGCCACCGGCACCGTCGTCTACGAACGCGCGCGGATCTCCATGCAGGCGCTGGTGCGCAGCGCGCCCCCGGCCGCGCCCGACACGATATGGACAAGAGAAAACCCTTGAAGAACGCCTTGCGCATCGCGCTGCCCGTCCTCGCCGAATTCGGCGAGGATTCCCCCCTGCCCTATGCCTGGTTCGACCGCCGCGGCCGTTGCGCGCGGCAGGGCGAGCTGACGCTGCACGCCCTGGGCCACGCCTACCCGCAAGCCGCCTGCGAAGCCGTGCTGCATCCCTCCGACGTGATCGCCACCACGGTGCAAATCCCCGCCGTCGCCCGCGCCCGCTATGCCGCCGCCGTCCATGGCGCGCTGGAGCCGCTGGTGCTGAGCGACCTGGACGCGCTGGCGATCGGCCACGGCCCGCGCGGCGCCGACGGATCCGTGCCGCTGGCGTGGGCGGCGCGCGAACCCGTGCGGCGCGCCTGGAGCCTGCTGAACGCGCAGGGCCTGCGCGCCCATGCCCTCATCGCGCCGCAAACGTTGGCACCGGACACGCAGGCGCCTCTGCGCGACCCGGCCGACCCGCGCTGGCTCGCGCCGTCTCCTTCCTGGTCGCTGGCCATGCCGCAACTGGCGCCGGCGCGGGCCTCGCGCTGGCGCCCGGCCTGGCGCTGGGGCGCGGCCGCGGCCGCGGTATGGATAGGCGGGCTGAACTTTTACGCATCCCAACTGCAGTCCGAAGCGGACGCGCTGCGCGACGGCATGCGCCGGCAGGTGCTGGCCGCCTTCCCCGAGCTGCCCGTGGTGCTGGACCCGGCGCGCCAGGCGCAGCAAGGGCTGGACGCGCTGCAGGCCAACCGGGGCGCGTCCGGCGCCGCCGACTTCCTGCCGCTCGCCCGGGCCGCCGCCCAGGCATTGCCTTTCGCGGCAGACAAGGTCGCCCGCCTGACCTATTCCGACCAGGCGCTGTCGCTGCAACTGGCCGATGCCGGCGAGCAGTCCCAGCGCGTCGCCGAAACTCCCGCGCTGATCCAGCAGGCCGCCTCCCTGGGCCTGAAGCTGGAGCGCGTCGACTCCGACCATACCTGGCGCATCGTGCGCTCCCAGCCATGAACACCCTGACGCAACGCCTGCATGCCGCCTGGCAATCGGCCCGCAAACCCCTGGACCCCGCGCTGGCGCGGGCCCGCCAGCGCTACCGGGCCCTGGCGCCGCGCGAGCGGCGGCTGCTGGCCGGCGCCGCGCTGCTGCTGGGCGCGGCAGTGGTTTTCATCGGCCTGATAGAACCGCCCCTGAACGCCCTGCGCAAGCTCCAGGCCGAATTGCCGGCGCTGCGCGCGCAGGCGGCGACGGTGGCCGACCTGAGCGCGCAGGCCCTGTCCCTGCGGCGCCGCGCCGCCGCGCCCGCGGGCGCCATGCCCGCGCCGGCCGAGCTTGCCGCGTCGCTGGAGCGCGCGGGCCTGCCCGCCGGGCTATGGACGCTGGGCGAACCCGAAACGGGGCCAGGCGTGCTGCTGACCCTGGCGCAGGCGCCGTCCTCGGCGCTGCTGCGCTGGCTGGACGGCGCCGCCCGCGACTGGGGCCTGGCCGTCCAGCAGGTGGACCTGACCCGGGCCGCCAACGCCTACGGGCGTCCGCTGCCGGGCCTGGTGAACGGCAAGGTGACGCTGGTCCTGCCGCCGGCGCAGGAGCGGCGCTGACATGGCCGGATCGCGCTTTACCCGCAAGAGCGCCGCGCTGCTGCTGGCGGGCGCGGCCTGCGCGGCGGCGGCGGGCGCCGCCGTCCTGCCCGCGCGCTGGCTGTTCGCCGTATTGCCCGGAGACGGCCCGGTGACGCTGGCGGACGCCGGCGGCACGCTGTGGCGCGGCAGCGCCTGGATCGCGCTGGGTCCGCCGGGCGCGCGCCGGATGCTTCCCCAGCCGGTGCAATGGCAATGGCGCTGGGACGCGCTGGCCGTGGAAATCACCCATCCGTGGCTGCAAGGGCCGCTGCGCGCGGCGCCCGCCTGGAACGGCATTGCGCTATCGGCGCAATCCCTGCGCGCGCCCGCCTCCGTGCTGGCCGCGCTGGGCGCGCCGTGGAACACGATGGCGCCGCAGGGAACGCTGGAAATCGCCTGGCAGCCCCTGCGCCTGGGCGCCGCGCTGCCCGCCGGCCCGCTGGCCGAACTGCGCTGGCGCAATGCCGCCACCGCCCTCGCGCCGGTCGCGTCCGTGGGCACCTACCTGCTGCGCGTGCAAGGCGGCAAGGCCGGCGCCACGCTGGCGCTGAGCACGGAAGGCGGCCTGCTCGACGTGACCGGCCAGGGCAGCGCCAACGGCAGCGGCCTGCGCTTCCAAGGCCAGGCCAGCTATGCCCGTTCGGCCGGGGAGGCCGACCGCGCCGCGCTGGACGGCCTGATGTCCATGCTGGGGCGGCGTTCGGGCGATACCGTGTCGTTCGGAACCTAGGCGTCGCGCGTGACGCGGACGATTTCCTCGGGCGAGGTCTGTCCGCCATCCACCCAGCGCTGGCCGTCCTCGCGCATGGTCCGCATGCCCGACGCGGCCGCCGCGCGCCGCAGCTCGCGTTCGTCGCGGCCTTCGTGGATCAGCCGGCGCGCCTCGTCGTCCACCGTGAAGAGCTCGTGGATGCCCGAACGCCCGCTATAGCCGGTGTGGTTGCAGGCCGCGCAGCCCACCGGGTGGAACACCTGCGCGCCGTCCTGCATGACGGGCCGCTTGCATTCGGGACACAGCTTGCGCACCAGCCGCTGCGCCAGCACGCCCAGCAGGGACGAGGCCAGCAGAAAGGGCTCCACGCCCATGTCGGTCAGGCGGGTCACGGCCGAGACCGAATCGTTGGTATGCAGCGTCGCCAGCACCAGGTGGCCGGTCAGGGACGCCTGCACCGCGATCTGCGCGGTTTCCAGGTCGCGGATTTCGCCGATCATGATGACGTCGGGATCCTGCCGCAGAATGGCGCGCAGCGCCAGCGCGAAGCTCATGTCGATCTTGGCGTTCACCTGCGTCTGGCTGATGCCGGGCAGGTCGTATTCGATCGGGTCCTCGACCGTCAGGATATTGCTGGTGGCCGCGTCCAGCCGGCTCAGCGCGGCGTAGAGCGTGGTGGTCTTGCCGCTGCCGGTGGGCCCGGTCACCAGCACGATGCCGTGGGGCTGGCGTATCAGCCGGTCCAGTTGCTCCAGCACGCCGGCCGCCATGCCCAGCCGCTCCAGTTGCAGGCGCCCGGCTTCCTTGTCCAGCAGGCGCAGCACGGCGCGCTCGCCGTGGCCGGTGGGCAGGGTCGACACGCGCACGTCTATCGGCCGTCCGCCCACCCGCAGGGCGATGCGGCCGTCCTGCGGCAGGCGCTTCTCGGCGATGTCCAGGTGCGCCATGATCTTGATGCGCGAAATCAGCGCCGCGTGCAGCGCCTTGCGCGGCGACACCACGTCGCGCAGGGTGCCGTCCACCCGGTAGCGCACCACCGAATGGGTCTCGAACGGTTCGATGTGGATATCGCTGGCCCCATCGCGCGCCGCCTGCGCGAACAGCGCGTTGATCATCCGGATCACCGGCGCGTCGTCCTGCGCCTCGAGCAGGTCGGCGACCTCGGGCATGTCCTGCAGCAGGCGGTCCAGGTCGATCTCGTTCTCGGCCACTCCCATGACCGAGGCCGCGTCCTCGGAATGGCTGTAGGCCGCCGTCAACAGGGTTTCCAGCGCCTCGTCGTCCACTTCGGCCAGCGCGATGTCGCCGTGGCAGCGCCGGATCTCGCGGACCGCCCATTCCGGCGTGCGCGGGCTGACGGTCAGTTGCGCCCGCCCTCCCCGCAGCGACAGCACCGCGCGCTGCGCGCGGGCCCAGGCATAGGGCAAGGGATGGGCACTCATAGCTGCGACACCACTTCGCTCTTGTAGCCCAGCTCGCGCAACAGCGTGGTGGCGGTCGAAATCGTGCCCGGGTCCTTGGCCACCTGGCTGCGCACCACATAGCCCATGCCGCCGGGGCCGACCTGCACGTAGGCCTGCAGGCCGCTGGCCCGGACTCGCTGCGCGATCTTGTCGGCGTCGGCGCGCGCGTCGACCGACGCGAACTGCAGGATGGCGCTGCTGCGGTCCGCCTCGCCGTAAAGCGACTCGGGATCCACCGCCACGCTCACGCCCCGCGGCAGGTTGACGCGGATCGGCAGCGACGGATCGCTGGCTTGCGCCGCCGCGGGATACTGCCGCACCGCGAAGGATTCCACCGTGACGGGAGGCGGACGGCGCATCGTGTCCGCCAGTTGTTCCGGCCGCAGGTCGTAGGCGTTGTTGGATACCGAGGGCGCGGCGCCCGGCGGCGGCAGCATCGGCGCCTGCATGTCCGGCAGCAGCCAGTGCTGGCCCGGCTGCGCGCCCGCCTGCGCGCGGCGCATGTAGTCGTAGCGGTCCATGGTGACGCTGGCGCTGCGGCGCGCGTCGCGCACCACGTAGGGCCGCAGGAACACCATCAGGTTGGTCTTGGTGCGCTTGCGCGTGTCGTAGCGGAACAGCGCGCCCAGCACCGGAATCGAGCCCAGGCCCGGCACGCTGTCCGAACTGAGCGACACGGTGTCTTCCAGCAGGCCGCCCAGCACGATGATCTGCCCGTCGTCGATCAGCACGCTGGTATCGATGGCGCGCTTGTTGGTCACGATGCCGGTCGTGGACGAGGAACTGGCCTGGTCGATGCTGCTGACTTCCTGGTAGATGTCCAGCTTGACCGCCCCGCCTTCCGAAATCTGCGGCCGGATGTTCAGCTTCAGGCCCACGTCCTCGCGCTCGATCGTCTGGAAGGGATTGGAGCTGCCGTTGCTGCCCGAGGTCACGTACTGGCCCGTGACGAAGGGCACCGTCTTGCCCACCAGGATGCTGGCCGACTGGTTGTCCAGCGTCAGCAGGTTGGGCGTGGACAGGATGTTGGCCTCGCCCGTGTTCTGCATGGCGCGGGCCAGCACGCCCAGGTTGATGACTTCGTTGCCCAGCACGTCGACCGTGCCCTTGACCACGCCCAGGCTCAGGCCGTTGGCCAGCGCGTCGATGGAGGTCGGGCCGCTGCCCGTGATGCCGCTGCCGCCGAGGTTCGTGCCGCCGATGAAGCTGGTGCCGCCGCTGTTGATATTGCCCGCGCCTGTCATCCACTGGATGCCGAATTCCGCGGCCTTTTCTTCGCTCACTTCCACGATCAGGCTTTCCACCAGCACCTGCGCGCGGCGCTGGTCCAGTTGGTCGATCACTTCGCGCAGGCTGCGGTACAGCGGTTCGGGCGCGGAGATGATCAGCGAATTGGTCGCGGGATCCGCCTGGATCGTGGCGCCGCCGGCCGAATACGACACCGCCTGGGTGCCCGTGTCTTCCCGCGCGATGCGTTCCTGCTCGCCCGACAGCCCGCCCCTGTTCGAGCCGGACGCGCCGGACATGCCCAGGGACGCCTGCGCCATATTGTTGGCGGCCGTGTTCTGCGCGCGCGCGCCGGACTGCGCCGCGCCCGTTCCGCCCGCGCCGTTGCCCGCGCCCGGCGCGGAATTGGCCTGGCCCGTCAGCAGGCCGCCCAGCACTTCGGCGATGCGCGTGGCCTGGGCGTTGCGCATGTACACCACGTGCAGGTTGCCGGCGCGGTTCTGCTGCGCGTCCAGCTTCATGATCAGGTCGCGCGCCAGCCGCGTGCGGGCCGGGCTGCCCGCCCGCACCAGCACGCTGTTGCTGCGCGGATCCGCGACCACTGCGATGCGCTGGGTCGGATCGCTGCTCTGCGTGTCCAGCAACTGCGAGGCCAGCACGGCGATGTCGGACGCGATGCCCGAACGCACCGGCACCACGTCGGTATCGATGGAGCTGGGCACGTCGATGCGCGCGATCACGCTGGCGATGCGTTCCAGGTTGTCCGCATAGTCGGTCACGACCAGCGTGTTGTTGCCCGGATAGGCGTTGATGGGATTGTTCGGCGGCACCATGGGACGCAGCACCGGCACCAGGTTGGCCGCGTTCTCGTACTTCAACGGAAACACGCGGGTCAGCATTTCGCCGCTACGCCCGCCGACGCCCTTCGCGAACGCCGCGACGGGCACCGGCGCAGGCGACCTGCCGGCCCCGCCGGCGGCGCCGGACGCCGGCCTGGGATCGCCCACCACCGCGCTGCCCTGCAGCTTGGCGTCGGCCTCGGGCACCACGCGCGTCACGCCGTCCACGTCGACGATGGCGTAGCCCTGCAGGCGCAGCGCGCCGGCCAGCATGGCCAGCGCCTGCCCGCTGTCCACGGGACGGTCCGACACCAGCGTGAGCTTGCCCTTGACGCGGGGATCCACCAGGAAATTGCGCTGCGTGAACAGCGACAGCGCGCGCAGCACGGCGGGTATGTCGGTGTCGACGAAATTCAGGCTGACGCGATTGTCGGCCTGTTGAGCGTATGCCGTGCTGGCCGCGGGTCCGAGTTGGCTTGCCGCAAGCAAAACCGCAAGGCTGAATTGCGCGATGTGACGCATGACGGGATAAGTGCCTGAAACGTGAAAGCGGGTGAAAAAACGTGAAAGCGCGTCGGAGTATACGGGGTGACACTGCAACACTACGGTCATAATCCAAAGGCAAGGTGACGGCCTGGAAACCCTTTGAATACGGGCCTTGCGCGCGATCGCCCGCGCGCGCGGGCCGCGCTTTTCCCCACCATGCCATCCTTTCGCTACGAAGCTACCGACGCGCTGGGCAAGATCGTGCGCGGCACGATCGATGCCGACTCCGAACGCGGGGCCCGCAACCAGTTGCGCGGCCGCGGCCTGCTGCCGCTGTCCACCTCCCCGGCGGCGCGCGCCGAAGGGCTGGGCGCCTCGCTGCGCACGCGGCTGTCGGATGCCGACCTGGCATGGATCACGCGCCAGCTCGCCAGCCTGCTGGCCGCGAGGCTGCCGCTGGACGCGGCGTTGAGCGCCACGCTGGAACAGGCCGAGAAAAAACACATCGCGGCCAGCCTGGGCGGCGTGCGCGACGACGTGCGCGCCGGCCACCGGCTGTCCGTGGCGCTGGCTGCAAGGCCGCGCGACTTCCCGGAGATTTACCGCGCGCTGATCGCCGCCGGCGAAGAGTCGGGCGACCTGGCGCAGGTGATGGAAAAGCTGGCGGACTACATCGAGGAGCGCAACGCCTTGCGCAGCAAGGTCATGACGGCGTTCATCTATCCCGCGGTCGTGGCCTGCGTGTCTGTGGTCATCGTGATCTTCCTGCTGGGCTATGTGGTGCCGCAGGTGGTGTCCGCGTTCAGCCAGGCCAAGCAGGAACTGCCGCTGCTGACCCGGGTGATGCTGTCGCTGTCGGACTATGTGCGCGAATGGGGCGTGGCCACAGGCGCGGCGCTGGCCGCGGCCATCGCGCTGTGGCGCTACGCGCTGCGGGCGCCGGCGGCCCGGCGCGCCTGGCACGCCCGCGTGCTGCGGCTGCCCTTGGCCGGGCGCTTCGTGCTGGGCGTGAACGCCGCGCGCTTCGCGTCCACGCTGGCCATCCTGTCGGGCAGCGGCGTGGCGCTCTTGACCGCGCTGGAGGCCGCGCGCCGCACTTTGGGCAACGACGTGCTGCGGCTGGCGGTGGACGACGCCGCCGCGCGCGTGCGCGAAGGCGCGGCGCTATCGGCGTCGCTGGGCGCGCAGAAGGTGTTTCCCTCGCTGCTGGTGCATCTGATCGCCAGCGGCGAAAAGACCGGGCGGCTGCCGGAACTGCTGGACCGCGGCGCGCAGAACCTTTCGCGCGACCTGGAACGGCGCGCGATGGCGATGACGGCCCTGCTGGAACCGGCGCTGATCCTGCTGATGGGGGGATTCGTGCTGCTGATCGTGCTGGCGGTGATGATGCCGATTCTGGAGATGAATCAGCTTATACGGTAGGGGGTGTCAGACACCCGGGGGGACTGTCTTGTGTTGGGCGGACTGTCTCGTAAGGGTGTCAGACACCTGCATACGCGGAGCCAGGTGTCTGACACCCATTGGCATAGGTGTCTGACACCCATTGACACAGGTGTCTGACACCCTTACGAGACGCCCTTCATCCTACGCAGGCGCCACCCGGGTGTCTGACACCCCCCCGCAAAAAACTACAACGCCTCTTCGTCGCTCTCGCCCGTGCGGATGCGGATCGCCTGTTCGACAGGCGTGACGAAGATCTTGCCGTCGCCGATCTTGCCGGTGCGGGCGGCCTTGACGATGGCTTCGATGGCGGCTTCGACCTGGTTGTCCGGCAGCACGACCTCGACGCGGATCTTGGGCAGGAAATCCACCACGTACTCGGCACCGCGGTAGAGCTCGGTATGGCCTTTCTGGCGGCCGAAACCCTTCACTTCGGTGACGGTCAGGCCGCTGACGCCGACTTCGGCCAGCGCTTCGCGGACTTCGTCGAGCTTGAAGGGTTTGATGATGGCGGTGACTTGTTTCACGTTGGTCGTCCTGGTTTTTCGATCTGTTGCGGCGCCCTGCCCGGCAGGGCGGACAGGGCGCGATGGATAAGAGAATACCACCGGCCACGCCCGGCAAAACCGGGGTTTGCGCGCGGCGGGAATACCCGGCTCAGGGCGCCTCGTCCGGAATGCCGTCGGCCTCGCGCAGCCACACCACCGACTCGGAGTCGCTGGGCGCGCGCCAATCGCCGCGCGGCGACAGCGAACCGCCCGAGCCCACCTTCGGGGCGTTGGGCACGCAGGTGCGCTTGAACTGGCTGAGGCGGAAGAACCGGTCCAGGAAGATCTTCAGGTTGCGCTTGATGGCGGCCAGATCGTACTGGTTGCGGGCCACGTGCCCGCCCTCGGGCCAGGCGCCGGCCTCGCGGTCGCGCCAGGCCGCCAGCGCCAGGAAGGCGACCTTGGTCGGCGCGAAGCCATAGCGCAGCGTGTAGTACAGGTTGAAATCCTGCAGCTCGTAGGGGCCGATGGAATCTTCGCTCTTCTGGACCGGCTTGTCGTCGGCGCCACCCGGCACCAATTCGGGGCTGACGTCGGTTCCCAGCACGTCCAGCAGCACCGCCGCCCCGTCGCCGTCCAGGCGGCCGGACTCGGCCACCCAGCGCACCAGGTGGGTGATCAGCGTCTTGGGCACGCTGGCGTTGACGCTGTAGTGCGACATGTGGTCGCCCACGCCGTAGGTGCACCAGCCCAGCGCCAGCTCGCTCAGGTCGCCCGTGCCGATGACGATGGCGTTGTTGAAGTTCGCGATCCGGAACAGGTGGTTGGTGCGTTCGCCGGCCTGCACGTTCTCGAACGTAATGTCGTAGACCGGCTTGCCGTCCGCGTAGGGATGGCCCAGGTCTTTCAGCATCTGCAGGCAACTGGGCCGGATGTCGATCTCGGAGGCCGTGCAGCCCACCACCGCCATCAGCCGGCGCGCCTGCTGCAGCGTGCGCGTGCTGGTGGCGAAGCCCGGCATCGTGACCGCCAGGATGTTGGAGCGCGGCAGGTCCAGGGCGTCCATGGCCTCGGCGCAGACCAGCAGCGCATGGGTGGAATCCAGCCCGCCGGAAATGCCGATGACGACCTTGGACATGCCGCTGGCCGACAGGCGCTGGACCAGGGCCTGCACCTGGATGTTGTAGACCTCTTTGCAGCGGGCGTCGCGGCGCTGCGGGTCGGCCGGCACGTACGGAAAGCGCGCCACCCGCCGTTCCAGCGGCAGCTCGGCGTCGTCCAGCGGCGGCCGCACGGGAACCGGCACGCCGCGGAACTTGCGCACCTCGTCCTGGTGGCGCCGCACGGACTGGCCGAAGGTGGTCTGGCGCATGCGCTCGCGCGACAGGCGTTCCAGGTCCACGTCCGAGAAAATCAGGTGGGAATGGCCCAGGAACCGCTCGGATTCGCCCAGCAATTCGCCGTTTTCGTAGATCAGGGCCTGGCCGTCCCAGGCCATGTCGGTCGAGGATTCGCCGCGGCCGGCCGAGGTGTACATATAGGCCGACAGGCAGCGCGCGGACTGCTGCGCCACCAGTTGGTGGCGATATTCCGACTTGCCGACCACGATGTTGGAGGCCGACAGGTTCACCAGCACCGTGGCGCCCGCCAGCGCCGCGAACGAGGACGGCGGGATGGGCACCCAGACGTCTTCGCAGATCTCGACGTGGAACTGGAACAGCGGCAACTGTTCCATCTGGAAGACCAGTTCCGACCCGAACGGCACGGTCTGGCCCAGCAGGCGGATCTCGGCCGCGGTGGCGCAATCGGCGGCGCTGAACTGGCGCGCCTCGTAGAATTCGCCGTAATTGGGCAGGTAGGTCTTGGGCACGACGCCCAGCACCCGGCCGCCCGCCGCCACGATGGCGCAGTTGAAAAGCTGGTGGGCCACGCGCAGCGGCGCGCCGACGATGACGGCGATATCGAGTTCGGCCGTGGCCTCCACCACCTGGGCCAGCGCCGCCTCGCAGGCGTCCAGCAGCGCCTTCTGGTGGAACAGGTCGTCGCAGGTGTAGGCGGACAGGCCCAGTTCCGGGAAGGCCGCCAGCACCGCGCCGCCCTGGGCGGCCTGCTGCGCCAGCGAGATGGTCTGCGCGGCGTTGAACGCCGGGTCCGCGACCCGGCACTCGGGCACGCCGACCGCGACCCGGGCGAAGCCGTGGGAATACAGGTTGAAGAACGGGTTCGACATCGGATCTATCGCCTAATTCTCTATGGGCAGCAATGGCCCGATTATCTCACGCGCCCGGGCGGCGCTAGCGCGGCATCTTGGCGTCGGTCAGCCCGCGCTCGGCCGAAGACGCCAGCGCCGACTGCATGGCGCCTTCGCGCAGATGGCTGCCCATCGCGCCGATGTCGGCGCCGGACGGCTGCTGGTACAGGCGCAGGCCCAGTTCCGGCAGGATGGCCAGCAGATGGTCGAAGATGTCGCCCTGGATGCGCTCGTACTCCACCCAGGCGGTCACGGCGGTAAAGCAATAGACCTCGACCGGGATGCCCTCGGACGTGGGCTCCATCATGCGCACCATCATCGCCATGTCCTGGCGGACTTCCGGATTCCGTTTCAGATAGGCCAGCGCATAGGCCCGCAGGGTGCCGATATTGGTCAGGCGGCGGCGGTTGGCCGGCACGCTGGCCAGCTCGCCCATGGTCTGGTTGGTCTGGGCGATGTCGTGGGTCTTGGCCTGCAGGTAGTCGTGCAGCAGGCGGAAGCGCATCAGTTGCTGCGATTCCTCGTCGGTCAGGAAACGCACGCTGGCCGCGTCCACCCGCATCGTCCGCTTGATGCGCCGGCCGCCCGACTCGAACATGTGCCGGTAGTTGCGGTAGCTTTCCGAGAACAGCTTGTAGGTCGGCACCGTGGTGACGGTGTTGTCCCAGTTCTGCACCTTGACCGTATGCAGCGCGATGTCCTTCACGAAGCCGTCGGCGTTCGACTGCGGCATCTCGATCCAGTCGCCGATGCGCAGCATGTCGTTGCTGGTCAGTTGCGTGCTGGCCACCAGCGACAGCAAGGTGTCCTTGAACACCAGCAGCAGCACGGCGGACAGCGCGCCCAGGCCGGATATCATCCAGAGCGGCGAACGGTCGATCAGGATGGAAAGCACCAGAACGGTGCACACCGCCATCAGGATCAGCTTGCCGATCTGGATATAGCCCTTGATGGACCGGGTCTGCGCCCGCGTCGTGGCCGAATAGGTGTCCTGCCAGGCGCTGAGCACGCCCGAGAACGCCACGAACACGCAGATCCAGGCGCCGGCGTGGGCCAGGCGGCCCACCACCGTCACGGCCCGCTCGACGTGCGGCACCAGGCCGATGCCCAGCGACACCACCGCGAACGGCACCGCGTACCAGAGGTTCTGGTAGGCGCGGCGGCGCTGCAGGGCCTTGTCCCAGTCTCCCCGGCCGCTCAGCACCAGCACGCGATGCGCCAGCAGCAGCACGACCCGGGCGACCACCCACTGGATGAACAGCGCGATCAGGATCAGCACGCCGATCCCGACCAGCGTCTGCGCCCACGCTTCGCGCGGCAGGTGGGTATCCAATTGGGTGACCAGCTCTTCCCATTCCAGGGGCATAGGGTGTGTTCTCGCGCTAAGTTCTTGAAACTAACCGTGGATTATCCGACAAGTCGCCGGCGCCGGAGGTTCGCGGCCCGGAAAAACCCGGCCGCCGTCGCCCGGCGCCGCGCCAGGCCCTATAATTCCGCCCATCATGGCAAAGACTCCCTCCCCCGACCAAAACCAGTTCGCCAACAAGGCGCAGGCCTGGTCCGCCCGGTTCTCGGAACCGGTTTCCGAACTCGTCAAGCGCTATACCGCGTCCGTGGACTTCGACAAGCGCCTGGCGCGCCACGACATCCAGGGCTCGCTCGCGCATGCGGACATGCTGGCCGCCCAGGGCATCATCGGCGCCCAGGACCTGGCCGACATCCAGCGCGGCATGACGCAGATCCTGTCCGAAATCGATGCCGGCAGCTTCCAGTGGCTGCTCGACCTCGAAGACGTGCACCTGAACATCGAAAAGCGCCTGGTCGAGCTGGTGGGCGACGCGGGCAAGCGCCTGCACACCGGCCGCTCGCGCAACGACCAGGTCGCCACCGACATCCGCCTGTGGCTGCGCGCCGAGATCGACACCCTGCAGGACCTGCTGCGCCAGTTGCGCCATGCGCTGGCCGCCGTCGCGCTGGAAAACGCCGGCACCATCATGCCGGGCTTCACGCACCTGCAGGTGGCCCAGCCCGTCACCTTCGGCCACCACCTGCTGGCCTACGCCGAAATGTTCGGCCGCGACGCCGAGCGCCTGGCCGACTGCCGCCGCCGCGTGAACCGCCTGCCGCTGGGCGCCGCCGCGCTGGCCGGCACGTCCTTCCCGATCGACCGCGAGCGCGTCGCCAGGACGCTGGGCTTCGACGGCGTGTGCCGCAATTCGCTGGACGCCGTGTCCGACCGCGACTTCGCCATCGAATTCTGCGCCGCCGGCGCGCTCATCATGACGCACGTGTCGCGCCTGTCCGAAGAGCTGGTGCTCTGGATGAGCCCGCGCGTGGGCTTCATCGACCTGGCCGACCGCTTCTGCACCGGCAGCTCGATCATGCCTCAGAAGAAGAACCCCGACGTGCCCGAGCTGGCCCGCGGCAAGACCGGCCGCGTCAACGGCCACCTGGTCGCCCTGCTGACCCTGATGAAGGGCCAGCCCCTGGCCTACAACAAGGACAACCAGGAAGACAAGGAAGGCCTGTTCGACACCGCCGACACGCTGCGCGACACGCTGACCATCTTCGCGGACATGGCCGGCGGCATCAAGGTCAAGGCCGACAATATGCGCGCCGCCGCCCTGCAGGGCTTCGCCACCGCCACCGACCTGGCCGACTACCTGGTCAAGCGCGGCGTGCCGTTCCGCGACGCCCACGAAGTCGTGGCGCACGCGGTCCGCGACTGCGAACAGCGCGGCTGCGACCTGGCCGACCTGTCGCTGGCCGACCTGAAGGCCTACCACGCCAGCATCGGCGACGACGTCCATGAAGTCCTGACCCTGGAAGGCTCGGTCGCGGCCCGCAAGCACGTGGGCGGCACCGCGCCGGAACGCGTGGCCGAAGAAGCCCGGCGCGTCCTGGCGGAGACGGCCGAAGCCTGATCCCGCCGGCCGGCCCGCCAGCCCCGCAAGGCCCCCGTCATGGGGGCCTTGTCGCATGGAATCGGCGCCGCCCGTGCCCCGGATCTCTGGGTCCTGGCGCTTGCGCGCTTCGTGCCGGCCCTGGCGCCGCCGGTCTTCCGGGGCACGGCCAGCGAAACGGCCGCCCGGCTCGCGGGCGCCGGGCGGGCCAGGCGGTTTCGCGCGTTTACCTGGGCATCGCGGCCGCCCTGCTTTTCGGCATCCCGCCGGGCACGCCGGCAGCGTCCGGGCCTTGTCGGCGCTGTCCCCGCTACGCCTTCTTGCGCAGCAGGTATTTCTGCACGCCGTCCATCACCGTTTCGCCGCGCTGGTTGCGCACCAGGCTTTGCATGACCAGCACGCCGGTCGTGCGCCCGGGCACGAGCTCCGACACCGTCAAGGACGCGTACAGCGTATCGCCGACGAAGACGGGCTTCAGGAAGCGGCTGCTCTGCTCCAGGAACGCCTTCAGGGAGTCCTCCACCATGTGCGGGAACAGGCCGGCGCCCGCCGCAGTCTGGATGGCGACCTGGAAGCCGTGCGCCAGCATATGGGGCATGCCGTGGGCGCGGCAATACTCGACGTCGTAGTGCACGGGATGGTTGTCGCCGCTGGCAAGCTGGAAAGCGGCGAACAAGGCGTCGGTCATGGTGCGCGAAGGCAGCACGAAGACCTCGCCGACCTCGAAATCCTCGAAATGGCGCTGCGCGCAAAGCTGGTGTTTGATCATGCAAGATTCCTTTGATTTTGAGGGAGGCTAGTTGGCGGTCATGCGCGCGGCGCGGGCGACCTCGCTCCACTTCTTGAGCTCGCTTTGCAGGAAGGCCGCCAGGTCCGCCGGCGTCGTGTCCGGCTGCAGCACCAGCCCCATATCGTAGGCGCGCCGCCGCAATTCGGGATCGGCCAGCGCGGCGCGCAGCGTGGCGTTGAGCTTGTCGACGACCGGCGCGGGCGTTCCCGCCGGCACGAATACGGCGTTCCAGGTATAGGCCTCGTAGCCGGGCACCGCTTCGGCGATGGGCGGCGTGTCGGGCGTCTGCGGCAGGCGCTGCGCCATGGACGTGGCCAGCAGCCGGACGGTGCCGGCCTGGACCTGCGCCAGCCCGGTGGGCGCGCTGTCGATCATGAAGTCCAGGTGGCCGCCGATCACGTCCGCCATGGCCGGCGCGCTGCCGCGGTACGGTACGTGCATGGCGCGCACGCCGGCCAGGTAGTTCAGCAGTTCGCCGCCCAGGTGCGGCGCGCTGCCGATACCGGCCGAGCCGTAGTTGACCTTGCCCGGATTGGCCTTGAGATAGGCCATGAACTCCGGCAGGTCGCGGGCGGGCACGTTCTTGTTGACGACCAGCACCAGCGGCGCCTTGGCGGCCAGCCCGACCGGCGCGAAATCCTCCACCGTGCGGTACGGAAGGCTGGCGTGGATGCTGGGATTGACGGCATGCGCCACGGTGGTGAGCAGCAAGGCGTAGCCGTCGGCGGTCGACTTGGCCACGGTTTCGGTGCCGACCAGCGTGCCCGCCCCCGTCCGGTTCTCCACCACCAGCGTCGCGCCCAGCTTGCGGCTCCAGCTTTCCGCCAGCGCCCGGGCGAAGGTATCGGTGGGCCCGCCCGCCGCGTACGGCACCACCAGGCGCACCGGCTTGGCGGGATAGTCCTGCGCCCATGCGGGGCCGGCAGCCAGCGCGCCCGCTGCGATCGCGGCGGCGCCCGCCAGCGCGCGCCAGGGAAATCCATGCTTCATGCTTGTCTCCGTTGGTCTTTTGTGTGCGGCACAATATAGAGACGAGGCCGAACCGAGGAATAGTCGAAAGTTTCTTATCCGGCTTAGAGCCTTTCTAACAGCGGCCCGCTCCGGCGCTTCGCCGCCAGAACCCAGGTGCCCCTTGCGTTACGAACTGACCGACTTGCGCGTCTTTGTCGCCATTGCCGAAGCCAAAAGCCTCACCGGCGGCGCCTCCGACCTGCACCTGACCGCGCCGTCGGCCAGCTACCGCCTCAAGAACCTGGAACAGGCCATGGGCGTGCCGCTGTTCGTGCGCACCCAGAAAGGCATGTCGCTCACGGCCGCGGGCATGACGGTGCTGCGCTATGCGCAGGCCATCCTGGGCAATGCCGAACGTCTGCAGGCCGAGATGCGCCGCCATACCGACGGCGTCGAGGGCCACATCCGCGTCTACGCCAACAGCAGCACCCTGAGCAGCCTGGCCGGCCCGCTGAGCCGGTTCCTGGCCGCCTATCCGAACGTCAACGTCAACCTCGAAGAACACCTCAGCGAGGAAACCGTCAAGGCGGTGCGGGACGGCCGCGCGGACATCGGGCTGGTCGCCGGCGCGATCGAAATGCGCGGGCTGGAGTTCATCAGCTACGGCCAGGACGAGCTGATCTTCATCGTTCCGCCGCGCCATCCGCTGACCCTGCATCCGCGCGTTTCCCTCGAAACCGCGCTGTCGCACGATCTGGTCGCCATCGGCCGGAAAAGCAGCAATTTCCTGTACCTGCAGCAACTGGCCGAACAGATGGGGCTCAAGCCCCGGGTCCGCGTGCATGCCCCGAATTTCGACGCGGTGCTGCGCTGCGTGCAGGAAGGCGCCGGCATTTCGCTGGTGCCGCGCTCGGTGGCCGCGGCCGCCCTGGCGCAGGGCAAGGTCGAATGCGTGCAGATCGAAGAGTCCTGGGCCATGCGCGAACAGCGCGCGGTGATGCTCAAGCAGGATGCCCTGCCCGGCTACGCGCGCGCTTTCGTCAACTATGTGACGCAGCCGCATCCGGCGCTGGACGACGATTAGAAAACCTCGAATCCCGCTTTGAAAATATCGACTGGCCGCGCGCGAAAGACGCATTCCATAATGCTTCGCCGCCGCCGGGTCCGGCACGCGCCCCGGCTTCCCGACCCCAGGACGATATGACCGCAGCATCCAGACCCCTAGACGGCATCACCGTCGTCGCGCTTGAACACGCCATCGCCGCCCCGTTCGCCAGCCGCCAGTTGGCGGACCTGGGCGCGCGCGTCATCAAGATAGAACGGCCGGATGCGGGCGACTTCGCGCGGGGCTACGACGACACCGTGCACGGCCAGTCATCGTTCTTCGTGTGGGCCAACCGCGGCAAGGAGAGCCTGGCGCTGGACGCCAAGGCACCCCACGCGCCGGAGGTGCTGCGGCGCCTGCTGGGCCAGGCCGACGTCTTCATCCAGAACCTCGCGCCCGGCGCCGCGCGCCGCATGGGGCTGGACCACGACACGCTGCGCGCCGACTTCCCCAAGCTGATCGTGTGCGACATCTCCGGCTACGGCGACGACGGCCCCTGCCGCGACAAGAAGGCCTACGACCTGCTGATCCAGGCGGCGTCCGGCCTGATCTCGCTGACCGGCACGCCCGACGCGCCCGCGCGCACCGGCATCTCCATCGCCGACATCGCGGCCGGCATGTACGCCTATTCCGGCATCCTGTCCGCGCTGATCCAGCGCTCGCGCACCGGCGCGGGCCTGCGGGTCGAGGTGACGATGCTGGAGGCGCTGACGGAATGGACATCCTATGCCTTGAACTTCGCGCACTACGGCGGCACCCCGCCGGCGCGCAACGGCGTGGCGCATCCCGCGATCGCGCCCTATGGACAGTACCTGGCGGGCGACGGCAAGCCCGTGATATTCGGCCTGCAGAACGACCGCGAATGGCGGAACTTCTGCGCCGACGTCCTGGAAGACCCGGCGCTGGCCGGCGACGAGCGCTTCGCCACGAACGTCCAGCGCGTGCGCCATCGCCAGGCGCTCGATGAACGCATTGCGCAGTGCTTCGCGCCGCTGTCGCGCGAACAGGTGCTGGCCAGGCTGGACCGCGGCGGCATCGCCAACTCCGCCTTGAACACCATGCACGAAGTCTGGGACCATCCCCAATTCGCCGCGCGCGGGCGCTGGCGCGACGTGGCGACGCCCGGCGGCCCGATCAAGGCCTTGCTGCCGCCCGCCACGCTGTCCGGCGCCGGCGCGGCAATGGGCGGCGTGCCCGCCCTGGGGCAGCACACGGCTGCGATCCTGGCGGAGCTGGGGCTGGACGGCGGGGAAGCCGGACGCCCGGGCTCCGCCGCGGACTGAGGAGCCCGCGGCGGCCGCTGCGCGCGTTGCTTTATCATCCCGGCTTTGTGGATTCTGGGTGCCTAAAGCATGGGTTTGTCGCGCGCGCGGCCTGGGCGTTTCCTGCCTGCCATTTCCGTCATCGTCCTGGCCGGCGCCGGCCTGCTCCTGGGCCCCTTGCCGGCCCAGGCCCAGACCGCCCGCAAACCCTCGCCCTACGAGAACCGGCAGGAACTGCGGCTGGACGGCAGCGCGCCCGCCGCCGCGCCCGCCGCTCCCCGGGACGCGCCGCCCTCGGCCGCCAGGATAGGCAGCCGGGCCGAGTTCGACCGCCTGGCCCGCGTCTACAACCCCGGCACGCCGCTGGAGATGCCGCACGTGCTGTTCGTGATCGACCGGGAACGCGCCAACCGCCTTTATTTCATCGATACTCCGCGCTACGCGCTGCACGAGAATTTCGTGCGGCAGCGCGGCCTGATGCCCGGCATGGACAAGGCCGCCCTGATCGCCCAGTACAAAACCCCCAAGCGGCGCTTCCTGTTCGGCACCCTGAGCTGGCAGCGGGACCTGCCGGGCTATACCTACGAGTTCTGGGAGGGCGACCAGCTCACGCCCGAACTGCTGGCCCTGACCGATGCGACGCTGCGCCCGGCGTTCTATGACGCGCTGCGCTTCAAGACCAACTCCACGCTGCACGAACAGGCGGCCCGGCGCGCCGGCCTGGCCTTCGTGACGCAGGAGGCGCTGCTGCGCGAACAGACCTTCCTGCCGCTGAACACCGGCCGCGCCCAGGGGCGGCTGCGCATCGTCGCCTCGGTCGATGAAACGCCGGATCTTTCGCCCACCGACATCGTGGTGCTGGACGAAGTCCCCGTGGCGACCCCGCCGGTGGCCGGCCTGGTCACGCAGCGGCCGTCCACCCTGCTCTCTCACGTGAACCTGCTGGCCAAGGGCTGGCGCATCCCGAACGCCTATGTCCGCGACGCCGTGGCGGCCTTGCGCGAGTACGACGGCCAATGGGTCGAACTGACGGTGGCGGGCAACGGCTACCGCGTAACACCCATCGATCCGCCCGCCGTGCCTGAGCCTCCGAAAGCGGCTCAGGCCCTGCCCGAGCCCGACCTGACGGTGCACGCCCCGAAGCCGCTGGACGCCCTGGCGGCGCGGGACAGCCGCCATTGCGGCGTCAAGGCCGCCAACCTCGGCGCCCTGAAAAAAGCCTTGCCGCCGGCAGCCGGCGTGCCCGACGGTTTCTGCATCCCCTACGCCCAGTACGCCGCCTTCATGACGCGGCAGGGAATTCCCGAGCGCATCGCCACGCTGGAAAAGCGCGCCGACTTCGCCGCCGACGCCAACGTACGCCGCGCGGAACTGGCCGCGCTGCGGCGGGACATCGAGCAGGCCCGGCCCGACTCGGACGAAGCCCGGGCCTGGCTGGAGCTGTGGCGGACCCGCCTGAAGGGGCGCGGGGTTTTCGTGCGCAGTTCGTCCAACTCCGAAGACCTGCCGGGTTTCAGCGGCGCGGGCCTCTATACCACCGTCCCCAACGTCACGCAGGCCGACGCGCTGGCGCGCGCCGTGCTGGCGGTGTGGGCATCGGTCTACAACTTCGAGGCCTACGAAGCACGGCGCGCCGCGGGCATCGGCCACGACGCCGTGGCAATGGCGGTGCTGGTGCAATTGGCGGCGGCCTCGGACAGCTCCGGCGTCATGATCACGCGGGATCCCTTCGACGCCGGCCGGCGCTACGTCACCTACATCTCGGCCAAGCGCGGCCTGGGAATCAAGGTGGTGGAAGGCAGGCGCCAGGCGGAGCAGGTGATGTATTCGAGCTGGTCCAAGGCGGTCCAGGTGCTGAGCCGCTCGGCCGAAGACACCCAGTTGGTCGGCGACGCCGCCGGCGGCGTGCGCGAAGTGCCGCTGACCGATACGCGCCAGGTGCTGGACGACGCGCTGGTGGCCCGGCTGGCCGCCGTCGGCCGCCAGGTCAAGCAGGCGCTGGGCGGCGCGGACCAGGATATCGAATGGGCCGCGGTGGGCGACCAGATCCTGATCCTGCAGGCGCGGCCGTACCTGGACGGCAGCCGCTAGGGCCTCAGTCCGGCGTCGCGCCCGAGGCCTGCACCACCTGCTTCCACTGCATGAATTCGGCCTGCTGGCGGCCCGCCAGTTCGGCCGGGCCATCCTGCATCATCGTGACGCCCAACTGGGCGAACTTCTGTTGCAGCGCCGGATCGGCCATGACCTTGCGGATCGCCTTGTTCAAGGCGTCGATCGACGCCGGCGGCGCGTCCTTCGCGCCGTAGAAGGCCACCCACAAGTCGCCGCGAAAGCCCGGTATGGCCTCGTTGATGGCGGGCACGTCGGGCAACAGCGCATTGCGCTTTTCGCTGCTGACGCCCAAGGCGCGCAGCTTGCCGGCCTTGATGCCCTCCACCGCCGACGGCAGGCTGGCGAACAGCATGGGCACCTGGTTGCCCATCACGTCCGCCATGGCCGGCGACACGCCGCGATACGGGATGTGCTGCATGCGCAGGCCGCCGAGCTCGTCCAGCATGACGCCCAGTAGATGATTCAGGGTTCCCGCGCCCGCGGAGGCGTACTGGTATTTCTCCGGGTTCGCCTTGACCAGCGTAATGAATTCGCCCAGGTCGCGCGCCGGAAACGCCGGGTTCACGCACAGCACGTTGGGCACTTCCCCCACGGCGGCGATCGGCGTGAAATCATTCAGCGGGTCGAATTTCGCGTCCTTGTAGATCCAGGGCACGATGAGCTGGTTGCTGTTGGCCGTGAACAGCACGGTATAGCCGTCCTGAGGCTCGCGCAGGAACGCCTGCGTGCCCACGACGCCGCCCGCCCCCGGCTTGTTGATGACGACCACCGGCTGCCCTAGCTCCGGGCCGAGCTTTTCGGCCATGATGCGGGCAACGATGTCCACCGTGCCGCCGGCGGCCGTGGGCACGAAGACATTGACCGGCCGGTCGGGAAAGCCGGACGCCTGCGCCCCGCTCCCGCCCGCGAACGCCGCCGCGGCGCACAGCGCCAGCGCGCCGCGCTTCAGTTTTTTGAATCCCATTTCATTCCCCTTGCTGTATCAGCAGATGATGTAGTTTCCGGCCCAGGGCGAGCAACGCGCGGTCGCCCTCCCAATCGCCGACCAATTGCATGCCCAGAGGCAGTCCCGCGCGGTTGAAAGCGGTCGGCAGGTGCAGGCAGGGCCATCCCAGTACCGACCAGATCTTGTTGAAGGAAGCATCGCCGGTATGGTCCAGGCCGCGAGGCGCCGGCCCCGGCGTGCTGGGCGTGAGGATTGCGTCGGCGCCGCCGTAGCGCGCTTGCCAGCCACGCCGCAGCGAAGCCTGCGCGTCGCGCATGTCGCGGTACTGCGCGGCCCCGATGGCCAGGCCGCGCGCGACCGCCTGGCTCAGCGCCTCGCTCAAGGCTGCCCCCCGGCGCCGGACCACGGGAGCCAGGCTGCGCGCGAACTCGTAATGCATGATCACGTCGTGCGCCTGCAGCAGCAGCGCCGTTTCGCGCTCGCGCCCCACCGGCACGCACTGCACCCCATGCGCCCGCAGCGCCCTGCACGCCCGCTCGATCTCCGCCCGGCTCTCCGCGTCAAGCTCGGCCCGGGGGTTGTCCAGTTGCACCGCAAGCGTCAGCGGCCGTTCGCCGCCGGCCGCCGCGTCCGCATCGTCCAGCAGCACGCCCGCGATCGCCTGCGCGTCCTCCACGCCGTTCGTGTACCAGCCTATGGTGTCCAGCGACTCGCAGGTCAGCTTCATGCCGTCGCGGAACACGCGGCCGAAGCTCGGCTTGAAGCCGACCACACCGCAGAACGCGGCCGGACGGATCATGGAGCCGCCCGTCTGCGTGCCCAGCGCCGCGGGCACCATGCCGGCCGCCACCGCCGCCGCCGAACCGCTGGAGGATCCGCCCGGCGTGTGCGCCTCCGCATGCGGATTGCGCGTGGGGCCGGGCGTCCTGAACGCGAATTCGGCGGTCACCGTCTTGCCCACGGGAATGGCGCCGGCGGCGCGCAGCATCCCGACGGCGCAGGCGTCGAAAGGCGCCGCGCCGGGCGCCAGCGCAGGCACGCCGAAAGCGGTCGGCATGTCCGCCACGTCCATGACGTCTTTGATGCCGATGGGCACGCCGGCCAGCGCGCCGGCCGCGATTCCCGCGGAATCCATCGCGTCCAGCCGCGGCGCCAGCATGACATGGCTCCATGCCCGCACGCGCGCATCGTCCAGTTCGATGGCGGCCAGGCTGCGGCGCGCCGCCGCCAGCGGATCGGCCTCGCCGGACCGGGTCCGCCGAGCGATGTCGACGACTGACGAAGGAAAGGAAACAAGGGGCATGAAGCAATCCGTAAGTGCCGGCTGTATGAATCGATGCGGCATCTTAGGAACTGAACTAATCTACGTCCAATTTATAATTTCGCCTTCATTATGTCGAAATCAGAATTAATCTTTCTCGACGGACGCTTGCTGGTGCTGTTCTGCACCGTGGCCGAAGAACTGCATTTCGGCCGCGCGGCCGCCAGGCTGTTCATGACGCAACCGCCCCTCACGCAGCAGATCAAGCGCCTGGAAGCCATCGTGGGCGTGCCCTTGTTCGTGCGCACCACGCGTTCGGTGAAACTGACGCCGGCCGGCGCAGTCATGTATGAGCGGGCGCGCCGGATCGCGACGGACACGCAGCTCATGCTGCGGCAGGCGCGCCGCGCCGCAAGAGGTGAAACGGGCGCGCTGGTGATAGGCATCACGCCGAGCGCCGCGAGTTCGCCGCTGGTGTCGGCGCTAAGCCATTACCGCGACGCGCATCCGGAGGTGCGCATCGATCTGCGCGAAATGAATTCGGTGGACATGGAGCCCGCGCTGCGCACGCGGGTGGTGGACGTGGCCTTGATGCGGCCGCATCCGCTGGACGCCGACATCCTGATGCAGGTCGTCCATGAGGAACCCTTGCGCGTGGCGCTGCGCCGCGACCATGCGCTGGCCAGCCAGCGCGACGTCTCGCTGGACGAGCTGCTGGCCTCCCCGCTGGTGGGTTACCGGCAGGACATCTCGCCCTATTTCCGCAACATGGTCCATGGACTCTTCGCGCGCGCGCAACTGACGCCCAGGATGGCGCAGGAAAGCGTCATCCCGACCCTTCTGACGCTGGTGGAGGCCGGCGTGGGCCCGGCGATCGTGCCGCAGTCCTTGAGCCGGATGCGCGCCGATTCGCTACGGTTCCTGCCCTTGCGCGGGCTGCGGGAGGAAAAGGCGCAACTGGTGCTGGCCGCGCTGCGCGACCAGGGCAACCCCGCCGTGGAGGGTTTCCGGGCCGCGCTGGCGCAGTCGGGCGCCCGCCGCTAGCCGGGAATCAGGAGGCTCCGGGCGGCCGGCTCGCCGGCCGTCCGGAGGGGGCATCGCTGCCGGACGATGCCCGCGCACGCGCTAGATGTGCAGCGCGTGCCCCAAGGCTTTCAGCGCGGCCTCCTGGACGGCTTCGCCCAGCGTCGGATGCGCATGTATCGTTCCCGCGACGTCCTCCAGCGTGGCGCCCATTTCCAGCGACTGCGAAAACGCCGCCGCCAGTTCGGACACGCCACGGCCGACCGCCTGCCAGCCCACCACCAGGTGGTTGTCGCGCCGCGCCACCACCCGGACGAAGCCGTCGGTGGATTCCAGCGTCATCGCCCGGCCGTTGGCCGCGAAGGGGAAGGAGGCGGACAGGCAGTCCAGCCCCGCCTTCTCCGCGTCGGCGGGCGACAGGCCCGACACCACCACCTCGGGGTCGGTGAAGCACACGGCCGGAATGGACGCCGGCGTGAAATGGCGGCGCTTGCCCGCCACCAGTTCGGCGACCATCTCGCCCTGCGCCATGGCCCGGTGCGCCAGCATCGGTTCGCCGGCGAGGTCGCCGATGGCCCAGACGTCGCGCATGGAGGTGCGGCACTGGTCGTCGATGCGCAGCGCATTGCCCTTGCGGTCCAGTTGCAGGGTTTCCAGGCCCCAGCCCTGCGTGCGCGGGCGGCGCCCCACGGCGATCAGCACGCGGTCGGCGGGCAACTGCGTTTCGGCGCCGGCGGCGTCCTGTATCCGCACCGCATTGCCCTTGCCGTTCAGCCCCAGCACCTTGCGGCCCAGGTGCAGTTCGATGCCCATTTTGGCCAAGGCGGCCGCCACCGGCTTGGTGAGCTCGGCGTCGTAGGTCGGCAGAATCCGGTCCTGGGCCTCGACCACGGCCACTTCCGCTCCCAGCTTGCGGTACACGGTGCCCAGCTCGAGCCCGATGTAGCCGCCCCCGACCACCACCAGCTTCTTCGGAATGTCGGCGGGCGACAGCGCCTCGGTGGACGAAACCACCATGCCGGCGAAAGGCATGGAGGGCAGCGGCGTCGGTTCGGATCCCGCCGCCAGCAGCAGGTGCTCGCACTGGATGCGCACGCGGCCGTCGGCCGTTTCGACCTCGGCGGTCTTGCCGTCCAGCAGCCGGGCCCAGCCCTGCACCACTTCCACGCCGTTCTTCTTCAAGAGCGCGGCGACGCCGCCGGTCAGCTTGCCGACGATGCCGTCTTTCCACGCGACGGTGCGCGCGATGTCGATGGACGGCGCGGACACCGAAATGCCCAGCGCCGAGCCCTCCGCGTAATGCCTGGCCTTGTCGTATTCCTCGGCCGCGTGGATCAGGGCCTTGGAGGGAATGCAGCCGATGTTCAGGCAGGTGCCGCCCAGGCGCTCGCCTTCCACGAGGAGGGTGGGCACGCCCAGTTGGCCCGCGCGGATCGCGGCCACGTAGCCGCCAGGTCCGCCCCCGATCACCAGCAGGGTTGTCGTCTTGGTTGTCTGGCTCATGCTTACTCCACGAAAAGCAGCGCGGGCTGTTCCAGCAGCGCGCGCACCGCCTGGATGAAACGCGCGGCGTCCATGCCGTCGACCACGCGGTGGTCGAAGGACGACGACAGGTTCATCAGCTTGCGCGCCACCACGGCGCCGTTGCGGATGGCGGGCCGCTCGACGATGCGGTTCACGCCCACGATGCCCACCTCGGGATGGTTGATGACCGGCGTGGTGACGATGCCGCCCAGCGGCCCCAGGCTGGTGATGGTGATGGTCGACCCCGACAGTTCGTCGCGCCCGGCGCTGCCGGTGCGCACCGCCTGGGCCAGCCGGCCGATCTCGGCCGCCATCGACCACGGGTCGCGGGCTTCCGCATGACGCATCACCGGCACCATCAGGCCGCCGTCGCTCTGCGTGGCGATGCCGATGTGCACGGCGCCGTAGCGCGTCACCACGCCCGCCTCGTCGTCATAGCGCGCATTGATCTGCGGAAAGTCGCGCAGCGCCACCACCATGGCGCGCGCCAGCAGCGGCAGCAGCGTCAGCTTGCCCCGCGACTCGCCCCACTTCAGGTTGAGCTGGGCGCGCAGGTCCTCCAGTTCCGTCACGTCGATTTCCTCGACGTAGCTGAAATGCGGGATGCGGCGCTTGGACTCCGCCATTTTCTGCGCGATCTTCCTGCGCAGGCCGATCACCGGCACGTTCTCTTCGTCGTTGCGCTCGGCATACGCGGCGCCGCCGCGGGCCTGGCCCGACGCGCCCTGGCCCTGCAGATGGGCGTCCAGGTCTTCGTGCAGGATGCGGCCGGCGGGGCCGCTGCCGTGCACGTAGCGCAGCTCGATGCCCAGGTCCCAGGCGCGCTTGCGCACGGCGGGAGACGCCAGGGGTTTTTCGCCGGGCTGGCGGGGGACGGCTGCGGATGGCTGGCGGGCGGGGGGCTTGGGGGTGTCAGACACCCGGGTCGTGGATGTCTGCGGCGTTTTCGCTGGCGGGGTGTCAGACACCTGAGGCGCCTGAGCAGCCTGGGGGGCCTGAGCAGCCTGAGGGGCCGGCGCCTGGGCCGGCGGCGCTTCCGCGCCGGGCTTGAGGTTGCCCTCGCCTTCCACTTCCAGGCGGATCAATTCGCCGCCCACGGCCATCACTTCGCCCACCTCGCCGCCCAGCGCCACCACGCGGCCGACCACGGGCGACGGGATCTCCACCGTGGCCTTGTCGGTCATCACGTCGGCCAGCGGCTGGTCCTCGGCGACGGTATCGCCCACCTTGACGTGCCAGCCCACCAGTTCGACTTCCGCGATGCCTTCGCCGATGTCGGGCATCTTGATGATATGAATACCCATCTCTCAACCCTCCATCGCGCGCTTGAACGCCGCGCCGACCCGGCGCGGGCCGGGAAAGTACGCCCATTCCTGGGCGTGCGGATACGGCGTGTCCCAGCCGGTCACGCGTTCGACGGGCGCCTCCAGGTGATGGAAGCAATGTTCCTGCACCAGCGCGATCAGCTCGGCGCCGAAGCCGCAGGTGCGGGTGGCTTCGTGCACCACCACGCAGCGGCCCGTCTTCTTCACCGAATTGACGATGGTGTCCAGGTCCAGCGGCCACAGGCTGCGCAGGTCGATGACCTCGGCGTCGACGCCGGTTTCCTCGGCCGCGGTCAGCGACACGTGCACGGTGGTGCCGTAGGTCAGCACGGTCAGCTCGCTGCCCGGCCGCACGATGGCCGCGGAGTCCAGCGGCACGGTGTAGTAGCCCGTGGGCACCACGCTGCCCGGACGCCCGGTCCACGGCGTGACGGGACGGTCGTGATGGCCGTCGAAGGGGCCGTTGTACAGGCGCTTGGGCTCCAGGAAGATCACCGGATCGTCGTTCTCGATGGCGGCGATCAGCAGGCCCTTGGCGTCGTAGGGATTGGACGGCATGACCGTGCGCAGGCCGCAGACCTGCGTGAACATGGCCTCGGGACTCTGGCTGTGCGTCTGCCCGCCGTAGATGCCGCCGCCGCAGGGCATGCGGATCGTCATGGGCGCGATGAACTCGTTGACCGAGCGGTAGCGCAAACGCGCCGCCTCGGACACGATCTGGTCCGACGCCGGATAGAAATAGTCGGCGAACTGGATTTCGCAGACGGGGCGCAGGCCGTAGGCGCCCATGCCCACCGCCACGCCGACGATGCCGCCTTCGGAAATCGGCGTATCGAACACGCGCGAGCTGCCGTACTTGGCCTGCAGGCCCTCGGTGCAGCGGAACACCCCGCCGAAGTAGCCCACGTCCTGGCCGAACACCACCACGTTGTTGTCGCGCTCCAGCATGACGTCCATGGCCGAGCGCAAAGCCTGGATCATGGTCATCGACGCGGACGCCGGACCGATGTTGTTATCGATTGCCATGATCAGACTCCGAGCTGCTGGCGCTGCCGGCGCAGGTGCTCCGGCATGTCCTTGTACACGTCTTCGAAAATGCTGGCGGCGCTGGGGACGTGGCCGTCGACCAGCGTGCCGTAGCTTTCCGCTTCCTTTTGCGCCGCCAGGATCTCGGCGTCGAGTTCGGCGCGCACGGCGTCGTGCTCGGCGTCGGACCAGATGCCGCGCTGGATCAGGTGCTTCTTGAAGCGCTCGATCGGGTCGCCCAGCGGGAAGTGGCTCCAGTCGTCGCCGGGACGGTACTTGGTGGGATCGTCGGAGGTGGAGTGCGGACCCGCCCGGTAGGTCACCCATTCGATCAGGGTCGGCCCCAGGTTGCGGCGGGCGCGTTCGGCGGCCCAGCGCGAGGCCGAGTACACCGCCAGGAAATCGTTGCCGTCCACGCGCAGCGAGGCAATGCCGCAGCCCACGCCGCGACCGGCGAAGGTGGCGCCTTCGCCGCCCGCGATCGCCTGGAAGGTGGAAATGGCCCACTGGTTGTTGACCACGTTCAGGATCACCGGCGCGCGGTACACGTGGGCGAAAGTCAGCGCGGTATGGAAATCCGCTTCGGCCGTGGCGCCGTCGCCGATCCAGCCGGATCCGATGCGCGTATCGCCCTTGATGGCCGAGGCCATGGCCCAGCCCACCGCCTGGATGAACTGCGTGGCGAGGTTGCCCGAAATGCTGAAGAAACCGCGTTCCCGGTCGGAGTACATCACCGGAAGCTGGCGGCCCTTGAGCGGGTCGCGCTCGTTCGACATCAACTGGCACATCATCGTGACCAGCGACACGTCGCGCGCCAGCAGGATGCTCTGCTGGCGGTACGTCGGGAAGCACATGTCGCCCTGCTCCAGCGCCAGCGCGTGGGCCGACCCGATGGCCTCCTCGCCCAGGCTCTGCATGTAGAACGAGATCTTCTTCTTGCGCTGCGCCGTCAGCATGCGCCCGTCGAAGATGCGGGTCTTCAGCATGGTGCGCATGCCGGCGCGCAGCAGATCGTCGCCGATGTCCGGCGCCCAGGGCCCCACGGCGCGGCCCTGCTCGTCGATCACCCGGACCAGGCTGTAAGCCAGTCCGCCGGTATCGACCGCGGCGACATCAATGGGGGGTTTGGGCACCTCGCCGGCCGGCGACAAGTGCAGGTAGGAAAAATCGGTCTTGCAACCCGGCCGCCCCGTGGGTTCCGGGACGTGCAACTTCAATGGCCCGTATTGGCTCATGTATTGTCTCCACGCTTGATCGTGTCATGCGTTTATTCTTGCCAAGGACGCGGCGCAAGGAGGTAGCCTCGGGCCGCATCATCGCCGGCTCGGCTGCGGGATGATGATCGCAGCCGGCCGGTTAAAGACAATAGCACAGCCGCCCGCGCCGTTGGGAGACCCGCATGGAGACTGGCCTTGCGGGCGATCGACGGCTTGCGGGCCAATGGCGGCGGTCATGCGGCGGCGGCCTTCAAGGCGTCGCGCGCGATGATGACCTTCTGGATTTCGCTGGCCCCCTCGTAGATGCGCAGCGCCCGGATCTCGCGGTACAGGCTTTCCAGTATTTCTCCCACCCGCACCCCGCGCGCGCCGAACAATTGCAGGGCCATGTCCACCACCGACTGGGCGTTCTCGGTGGCCGCCAGCTTGGCCATGGCGGCCTCGCGCGTGGTGGACAAACCCTGCGCGTCGCGGCGCCATGCCGCGCGGTAGGTCAGCAAGGCCGCCGCGTCGATGGCGACGGCCATCTCGCCCAGCTTGGCCTGCGTGAGCTGCAAGTCGGCCAGCGTGCCGCCGAACAGGCGGCGGTCGCGCGCGTGGGCCAGGGCTTCGTCGAACGCGCGGCGCGCAAATCCCAATGCCGCGCCCGCCACCGACACGCGGAAAATATCCAGCGTGCGCATGGCCAGCTTGAAGCCCTCGCCGGGCGCGCCCAGCAGCCGGTCGGCCGGAATCCGCAGATTGTCGAAGCGCAGCGTCGCCAGCGGATGCGGCGCCATGACGTCGATCCGCTCGGCGATGGAAAAACCCGGATCCTCCGGATAGACCACGAAGGCCGAAATCCCGCGCGTGCCGGCCGCCTCCTCCGTGCGGGCGAACACCGTGTAGACGTCCGCGATGCCGCCGTTGGAAATCCAGGTCTTCTCGCCGTCGATCACATAGTGGCCGCCATCCAGGCGGGCGCGGCAGGCCATGCCGGCGGCGTCCGAACCCGCGCCCTTCTCGGACAGCGCGAAAGCCGGAATGCACTCGCCGCGGGCGACCTTGGGCAGGATGGCGGCCTGCAGCGCTTCCGATCCCGCCAGGCTGATGGCGCCGCTGCCCAATCCCTGCATCGCAAAGGCAAAGTCAGCCAGGCCGTGCCGATAGGCCAGCGCCTCGCGCGCCAGCGCCAGCCGGCGCGACTCGATGGCGGGCGCGTCGCCGCCATAGGCCTGCGGCACGCTGGCGCGCAGCAGCCCGGCCGCTCCCATCGCCCGCACCAGGTCCCGGCAACCGGCGTCGACATTGGCGGCGGTCGCGGGCGGATCGTCGCGGCCATCGGCAAAGGCCTCCACCCGCCGCAGATAGTCCTTGTGGGCGGGCTCGAAGAAAGGCAGATCCATCGATTCGCGCTGATGCAGGGGAAGGAAAGCGGTGCTCATGAACGTCCTCGGTGTCGTCGTCGTGAAACCCAGAGTCTAACGACATACCAATGAGTATGGATCATGGGATACCCAAGGGTTTTCCTTAGGAATCAATCTTGTTTTTCTATTGAAATATGAATCTCCGGCTCCTAACATACCTTCAAGTATGGAGTTTGATACGCATAAGGATCCTCGTTCGATGACATTCCCCTGGCCTTCTGCCCCCGACGTGCCCGCCCGCTGGCTGGCGCATGCGCGCCGGCTGGCCGCCCAGCCCGAGGACGCCGGCGCGCTCCCCTCGCTATCGCAGTCCGGCCTGGACGCGCTCTACAGCGCGCAACAGCCATCGTCCCCCGCCACCGTGCTGGCCGTGATCGACATCCTGGCCGCGCCGCGGCCCGCGCTGTCGACTTCGCTGGCCGCCGCCTGGTGCGCCGCGGCCGCGATCGGCGAACTTGCCGGCAGCCGCGCCAAGCGGGAACGGGCCGCCGCCACCGCCAATCCGGCCGCGGCGCTGGACTCCGCCAGCGGCCGGCCCGCCTTCCTGGCCCGCCCGGAAGGCCGTTCCTGGCGCGTCCAGGGCGCAGGCCATTGGATCGGTTCCGAAGCCGGCGCGCCGCTGCTGGTGTTCGCCCATCACGCCGACGCCGGCGAGGTCTCCGCGTTTCTGCTGCCGGCGGATGCTCCCGGCGTCGAATCGGGCCGGAGCGGACCGGCCGGCGGCACGGCCAGCGTGGATCTCGGCGTGGGCCCGGAATGCCTGCTGGGCCCGGCCGGACAGGCCCGCGACGCCATGCTGCGCATCGACGCCCTGCGCCGGCTGGCCGCGGCCGCGCAAGCCCATGGCGTCACGCTCGCGGCCTACGCGCAAGCGGAGGAAGCGCTGCCGCCCGGCGACGCCGCGCCGTCCCGCGGCGCGCAAGAGCTGGCCGCCTGCGCCAGCGCGTTCGCCGCGGCGCGGGCGCTGCTGCACGAAGCCGCGGCCGCGGCCCTCGCGGGCGGGAACATCCGTCTGCTGAGCGCCATGGCGCTGCTGTCGGCGGACGAATCGGCCGAACGGATGCTGGCGGCGGCCATGAAGCTTGCCGGCGCATCGCCCCTGGCCGACCCCGCCGCCCTGCAGGCCCTGCTGCGCGCGCGCCATTTCCACCAGGCGACCGCCGGCACGCAGGAGGCCCAGGCCGTCCTGCTCGCCGGCGCCATCCGGCCTCCCCACTCCCCCGCCACCTCCGGGATCTCATCCGCCATGCCCCACGCCCCGATTCCCCGCCCCGGCGAACTGCCCGACCGCGTTGCGGAAATCCTCGACGCCGCCGCCGACGCCTTCACGCAGCAGACCTACGACGCCACGACCCTGGACCAGATCGGCGACGCGCTGGGCGTCACCAAGGGCAGCATCTATCACCACTACCGGAGCAAGGCGCATCTGTTCACCGCGGTCTACCAGCGCGCCCTGGAGATGAACATCGCCACGGTCGAGCCCATCGCGCGGCAGCCCGGCGTCCGCGCGATCGACAGGCTGTACCGGATGGCCTATGCGCACGCGATGCAGGTCATGAAGCACCTGTCCTACCAGCGCGTGGCCGTGCAGGGGCTGGAATCGCACCTCATGGGCCGCCTCAACGAAGAGCAGCGCGCGCGCCTGGACGAAGTCATCAGCCTGCGCGACCACTACGAAGAGCTGTTCGTGAACGTGCTGACCCAGGCCATCGAGGCGGGCGAACTGCCCCGCCAGAACCCCCGCCTGGCGGCGAAGCCGCTGTTCGGCGCCATCAACTGGACCACCATGTGGTATCAGCCCCGGCCCGGCGAGACCGCGGCGGACCGGGACCGCCTGGCCGCGCACCTGGCCGGCTTCGTGCTGTCCGGCCTGACCCAGGCCTACCAGCCCGCCGCCGGCATGCCCGCGGACACCCCGGCCGACGCCGCCCATCGACACTGATCCGGAGGACCCGCCATGCAAACCCTTCCTGCCCATGCCGCGCCCGGCAGCGACGCGGCCCGCTGGTCCGCCGTCGCCGAGTGGTATCACGCCTATTTCACCGGCCTGGTGATGACCATGGTCACGCGGCGCGGCAGCCGCGAGGCGGCCGACCTCGTCTTCCATATTTTCCGCCGCCAGCATCTGGAGCGCTTTCTGCCCGGCCTGGAAAAACTGGGCATCGCCGGCCTGCCTCCCGCCGTGGCCGCGGCGCGCTACCACTATCTGTCCAACGCCATCGGCGGCGTGCGCGTGGAGTACATGGAGGAATCCCCGCGCAAGGTCTGGGTGCGCTACCCGACCCCGCGCTGGGCCTGGCAAGGGACCGCGCTGTGCGCGATTCCCGGCGAAGTGTCCCGCGCCGTGCTGCGCGGGTGGCACGGGCACAACGGCGTCTCGCTGGGCACGCGCCGGCTCGGCTTCGTCTGCACCAAACAGGCCATGGACGGCCAGCCCGGCCTGGAAGGCTATTACTGCGAATACGACCGGGACCTCTCCGAAGACGAGCGGCTGCGCTACGCCCGCGGAGAAGAAGCGCCGGATTTCGATCCGTCCGGCGCGCCCACGCTGCCCACCGCCACCTGGCCGCAGGACCGCCTGCAGAAGGCGCGGCGCAACTACGCCATGGAATACGTGCGCACCGCCCTGCCCGAGCTCATCGCCCTGCACGGCCCGCACGAAGCCGCCTGGCTGGGCGGCATCACCGCCCGCCTGGTCGGCATGCAGTTCTACAGCGATACCGCCACCGCCTTCGGCCTGCCGGACCAGGGTTCGGCCGAGGATTTCGCGCGTTTCATGGTGGCGCTTGCGCGGGCCCAGGGAGACGAGGCGGAACTGATCGCGGACGGCGGCGCGCCCGGCGTGCGCCAGGCCAGTTGGAAGCTGATGGCCGGCCTGACGCAATTGCACGGCGCCGCGTTCGACGCCTGGAACTGCCTGCTGGAAGGCGCGTTGTCCGCGCACAATCGCCGGCTGGACCTGAAGGTCGCGCGCCGCCTGGACCAGGGCGAAGGCACATTCGAGTGGCGCATCGCGCCGCGCGGCGTCCTGGTCGGCCCCATCCCCGGAGGCCGGACATGAACGGCTCCAGCCTGGCCGGCTTGCGCGTGATCGACGCCTCGCGCGTGCTGGCCGGTCCGTACTGCGGCCAGATGCTGGGCGACCATGGCGCGGACGTCATCAAGATCGAACCGCCCGCCGGCGACGAGACCCGCACGTTCGGCCCGCCGGTGAACGCCGGCGGCGCGGCCTATTACCAGGCCCTGAACCGCAACAAGCGCGGCGTCATCCTGGACCTGAACCGCGAAGACGCGCGCGCCGTGTTCTGGCGCATGCTGGAAAGCGCCGACGTGCTGATCGAGAATTTCAAGCCCGGCACGCTGGCGTCCTGGGGCGTTCCCGATCCCGCGGCCCTGTGCGAACGCTATCCGCGCCTGGTCCATTGCCGCATCACCGGCTTCGGCGACGACGGCCCCCTGGGCGGCCGGCCGGGCTACGACGCCGCGGTGCAAGCCGCCTGCGGCCTGATGAGCGTCAACGGCGAGGCCGGCGGGCCGCCCCTGCGGCTCGGAATACCCATGGTCGACCTGGCCACCGGCATGCAGGCGACGATCGCCGTCCTGGCGGCGCTTGCCGAACGCGCCCGCTCCGGACGCGGGCAATTGTGCGACCTCGCGCTGCACGATTGCGCGCTGAGCGTCGCCCACCCGCATCTGGCGAATTATCTGTGGACGGGCAAGACGCCGGCGCGCTCCGGCAACGGCCATCCCAACATCGCTCCCTACGACGCCTTCGATACCGCCACGGTTCCGGTATATGTCGCGGTGGGCAATGAACGGCAATTCGCCACGCTCTGCGCGGAACTGGGAAGCCCGGCGCTGGCGCAAGACCCGCGCTTCCTGCGCAACGTGGACCGCATCGCCCACCGTGCCGAATTGCGCGCGGCGCTCGCGCGCCTGCTGGCCGGCCGGGACGGCCGCAAGCTGTCCGAGTCCTTGACCGCCGCCGGCGTGCCGGTCGCGCCCATCCTGGACGTGGCCGAAGCCATCGCCACGCCGCATGCGGCGCACCGGGAAATGGCGCTCGCCCAGGGCGACTACCGCGGGCCGGGCTTCCCCGCCAAGCTGAGCCGCACGCCGGCCTCGCTGCGGACGCTTCCTCCGCTGCCCGGCGAACATAGCGAGCAAGTGCTGCGCGAGGCGGGCTACGGCGACGCCGAAATCGGCCGGCTGCGAGACGCCGGGGCGCTCGGCCCGCCCCGCTGAATTCCGGCGGCGCGCCACGCCGTCCATGAGATAAACCGCGGCACAGCGGCATCCGGCAATACGATAAACAGGAGACAACCGTGAAATTGCATCATCTGCCTTTGCTTGCCGCAATCCTGGTTTCCGGTCCGGACGCCATGGCTGCAGCCCCCTTCCCCGCGCAGCCGGTCCGCATCGTCGTACCGCATCAGGCTGGCTCCACCACCGAGACATTCGGCCGCATGCTGACGCCCGAGATGAGCACCCTGCTGGGCCAGCCGATAGTGATCGAATCGCGCCCCGGCGCCGCGGGCACCATCGGCGCGCGCGACGTCGCGCTGAGCAAGCCCGACGGCTACACCGGATTGATGAACGCCTCCATCCAGGTCATGTACCCGGGCATCTTCAAGACGCTGCACTTCGATCCCATGAAGGACTTCACGCCCGTGGGCGTGTTCGGCTTCGCGCCCATGGTGGCGGTGGTGCGGGCCCAGTCCCCGATCAAGAGCTTCCCCGGCCTGATCGAGGCCGCCCGCGCCAAGCCCGCAAGCATCACCTTCGCCTCGGGCGGACTGGGATCCCTGCCCCATCTGGTGGGCGAACTCGTCAACGTGCGTTCGGGCGTGCAGATCGGCCACATCCCCTACAACGGCACCGGCCAGGCCCTGACGGACGTCCTGGGCGGGCACGTCGACGTGCTGTACGCCTCGGTCGCGAGCGCGCTGCCCCAGATCAAGGGCGGCAAGCTGCGCGCGCTGGCCGTCACCTCGGCCGCTCGCGTCGACCTGCTGCCCGACGTGCCCACCATCGCCGAATCCGGCATCCCGGATTTCGACGTGACCTCCTGGTACGGCTACTGGGTGCCGAAGAATACGCCGCGCGCCGTGGTGGACCGCCTGAACCAGACCATGCGCGAGGCCTCGGCCATGCCCGCCGTGGCCCAGCGGCTGGCCGCCGAGGGCATCATCCCCAGCAAAATGAACGCCGACGAATTCGCGGCATTCGCCGCGTCGGAGAACAAGAAGTGGCTCGACGTCATGAAGCGGGCCAAGGTGGAGCCCAACTGAAGCGGGCCTCAGCCGGCCAATAGCCGCTCGACGCGCGCCGCCACGTCGAGCAGCCGGGTGTCTTCATACCATCGGCCGCAGAGCTGCAAGCCGATGGGCAGCCCGCCGGCCGAGCGGCCGCAAGGCATGGACAGCGCGGGATGGCCCGTGAGATTCATGGGATAGGTATAGGGATACCAGGCGCCGCGAATGGTGCCCGCCGGCTTGCCGGCGATCTCGACGATGCCGTTGGGATCCTGCCCCACCGGCAACGGCGGCGCGGACACCGTGGGCGACACCAGCACATCGTGACGCTCGAACATCGCCTGCAAGGCGCTGAACGCCTGCGTGCGCGCCGCCACCGCATCCAGCAGCGCCGCCGCGCCGTGCCTGCGGCCACGTTCCACCGTCGCCACCAGAGAGGGATCCAGGCGTTCGCGGAACGCCTCCAGCCTGGCGCCCACGCGCGAAGCCGTCACCGACTCGAGAATGACCAGGAAATGCCGCTCCAGCGACACGAAATCCAGCGACACCGGCTCCACGCGGGCGCCGTCTTCCTGCATGCGCCGGACCGCCGCGTCCGTGGCCGCCAGCACCTCCGGGTCCACCGGGTTGCCGCAAGTGGGCAGATAAGCCACCCGCAGCCCGGCCAGCGTGGCCCGCGCCGGCGCGGGCTGCGGAAGATCGAGCTGGCCGTAGGGATCGCGGCGGTCGGCGCCTTGGAGCACCCGGTACAACAAGGCGGTGTCGGCAACATTGCGCGCCATCGGCCCCACGTAGGAATTCGCGCCGAACAGGTCGGCCGGCTGCAGATTGGGAATGGCGCCCAGCGTGGCCTTCATGCCCACGACGCCGCAGCACGAGGCGGGAATGCGGATCGACCCGCCGCCGTCGGTCCCTAGCGCCAGCGGCCCCATGCCCGCCGCGACGGCCACCGCCGCGCCGCCGCTGGAAGCCCCGCAGGTATAACGCGGATCGATGGGATTGAGCGTGCGCCCGAACAGGGGCGCATCCGTGCTTTGCTTGTGCCCGAATTCCGGCGTGGTGGTCTTGCCGATCAGGATCGCGCCGGCCGCCTTGGCCCGCGCCACAGCCACCGCGTCCTCAGGCGGCACGAAATGCTCGAAAATGGCGGAGCCCATCGTCGTGCGCACGCCGGCGGTCAAAGTCAGGTCTTTCACCGAGTACGGCACGCCATGCAGCGGCCCCAGCGCATCGCCCCGGCGCACCGCCGCCTCGGCTTCGCGGGCCGCGGCCAGCGCCGAATCCGCCGTCACCGTGATGAACGCGTTCAGATCGGCTCGCGCCGCGATGCGGTCCAGCGCCGCCGACACGGCCTCGACCGGCGATACCTGCCCGCGCCGGATCGCCGCGGCCAGCGCGACCGCATCCATGCCTGTCAATTCGTCCATTGCCTTCCCGCCTCCTTCATACGCATGCCGCTAGACCATCCACCGGCCGCCATCGATCAACAGGGTCTGCCCTGTAATGAAACGCGCCTCTGCGGACGCCAGGAATGCCACGGCGGCCGCCACGTCGTCCGGCTCGCCCACGAAACCCGCCGGCGTCTGCGCCACGATGCGCTCCAGGATTTCGGGCGCTAGGCGTTCGTGCGCGCGGGTGCGGACCGCGCCGGGACTCACGGCGTTGACCGTGATTCCGGCGGGCGCCAGCTCGCGCGCCAATGAGCGCGTGAATCCGATGACTCCCATCTTCGCGGCGGCGTAGTCGGCCAGGCCGGCGTCGCCCGCGAAGGCGGCGTCGCTGCTCATGTTCACGATGCGGCCGTAGCCGCGCGCCCGCATGCCCGGCGCGGCCAGCCGCGATGCGCGCATCGCCGTCAGCAGGGACACTTCCAGCACGAAGCGCCAGGTCGACTCTTCCGATTCAGCAAAAGGGCCCGACCGCTCACGCGCGCTCTGGCCCACGTTGTTGAAAAGGACATCCGGCGGACCGAGTTCGGATTCCACGCGGGCGAAGAAATCCGCCATCACCGCTTCCGCCGTGCAGTCGCCCTCGACCGCAAGCGTTGCGTGCGCGGTGCGTTGCGCCTCGCTCACGTCCAGATCGAGCACCGCCACGCGCGCGCCCTCCGCCGCAAAGCGGCGGACCGCGGCCGCGCCGATCCCCTGTCCCCCACCCGTCACGACGACGGTCCTGCCTTCGAAGCGCGCGCTCATGGGATGGCCCTCTCAGGGTTCGCAGCGGCGGTCCGCCGGCGCCGCTTCAATGGAAACTCCGGCCGCCGTCCACCGCCAGGGTCGCGCCGGTGATATAGCTGGCGCCGGGCCCGCTGAGGAACAGGATGGCCTCGGCCAGCTCCTCCGGCCTGGCGATGCGCCCCAGGGCGTAGCGCGCGCGGATGGCGGCCAGGCCGGCCTGCGGATCGGGACCGTCCTCGTAGCTGGAACGGAACAGCGGCGTGTCCACCGCGCCCGGGCACACGGTGGCGACGCGGATGCCGAAAGCGGCCAGCTCCATCGCCAGCACCTTGCCGAACATATTGACTCCCGCCTTGGCCGCGCAATAGGCGCTGCGCTGCGGCAGCGGGCTGAGGCCGGCCGCCGAGGACACGTTGACGATGCTACCGCCACCCGCCTTTTTCAAATGCGGCACCGCCGCGCGGCAAACGTGCATGGGCCCGCTGAGGTTCACGGCCAGCACGCGGTTCCAGTCCTCGTCCCGCATCGACTCGAGGTCCGCGCGCAGGTCTATGCCCGCGCAATTGACCACGCCATCGATGCCGCCCAGCGCGCCGGCCGCTTCCTGCACAGTCCGTTCGACCGCCGCGCTGTCCGTCACATCGCAGGCCAGCGCCGCGGCCAGCGGCAGTTCCCGGCCGGCCTCGGCCAACGCGGTCGCGTCGCGGTCCAGGATCGCCACCGCCGCGCCCTGGCCCGCCGCCAGCCGCGCGAACGCCAGGCCGATGCCGCCGGCGCCGCCCGCCACCAGGTACCGCCGCCCCCCGCTCATGCCGCGCCCCGCAGGCGCGGGCGGATGTCGTCGGTCATCACGTCGCAGCGGTCTATCCAGACCCGCTCGTGCGCCTTGGCGTAGCGGATCATCTCGTCCAGCACGTACAGGCGCGAAGGCTGGCCGATGATTTCCGGGTGCATGCCCAGCATCATCATGCGATCCTCCGCGTACAGCAGGTCGAACTCGCGCTTCCATGCTTCCAGCACGGCCGAGGGCGATTGCATCGTGCGTCCGGGCAGCACGATCGAATACTGGAAGAACGGCGCGTCGTCCAGCACCCAGCGAAACGGCAATTCCACGATGTCCGTGGACTGGCCGCCGATCTCCAGCAGATAGGGCGAATCGTCGTCGAAGAAATTCGACGAATAATCGAATCCGTACTCCCGGATCAGATCCAGCGTGATCTCGCTGAATTCCGCCGCGGGCGAACGCCAGCCCCGCGGCCGGTAGCCGGCAGTGCGGATGAGCGCGTCCATGCCCAACTCCATTTCTTCGCGCTCTTGTTCCGGCGTCAGGTTGACGATCCAGCGGTGCGTATGGCTGTGATGCGCCACCTCGTGGCCGTGGTCGACGATGGCGCGGACCATGTCGGGATGCGCCAGCGCCACCACGCCCGGGACGAAGAACGTGGCCTTGACCTCGTGGCGCGCCAGCAGCGCGAGCACGCGCGGCACGCCGACCTTCCAGCCGTAGGCGCCCTGGGACATCAGGATGGGACGCTTGGCGTAGGCGGCGTCGCGCGCCGTCCACATGGTCTCTGCGTCCACGTCGAACGTCAGGAACAAGGGAAAACCTTTACTCGTCACGGACATTGCCGCTCCTTGCATTACACATGCTTGTGAAAACCCGTCCAGCGCTCGGCTAGAACCAGGGCGATGCCCGTCACCAGGATGAGCAGCGCCGAGACCGCCGCCACCGACGGATCCACGCCCTGCTCCACCGACGTGAAAATCTTGACCGGCAGCGTGTTCTGGCTGGCGGACAGCAGGAACACCGATACCGGAACGTTGTCGAGCGAGGTGATGAAGGCGAACAGGCCGCCGGCCACCAGGCCGGGCTTGAGCAGCGGCAGCGTCACCAGCCGGAACGCTTCCAGTCGCCCGGCGCCGAGCACGCATGCCGCGTCCTCCAGCGCCTCGTCCGCCGACGCCAGGCTGGCGAGGCTGGCGCGCACCACATAGGGCACGGTAATCACCACGTGGGCCAGCCACAGGCCGACGCCGCTGCCGCGCAGTCCCACCGCCGCGTAGTACTGCAGCAACGCCACGCCCAGCACCACCGAAGGCAGAATCAGCGGCGCCATGAACAGCGCGTTCAGCCAGGCGGCGCCCGGCACCATGCGGCGCTGGATGGCGCAGGCGCCCGCCAGCCCCAGCGCCAGCGAAGCCGCCGTCGAACCGGCCGCCAGCCACAGGCTGGTCCAGGCGGCCTCCAGGTAATCGGGATCGTTCAGGGCCGCGGCGAACCATTTCAGGGTCAGGCCCTTCGGCGGCAAGGTCAGGTAGGCCGTATCGCTGAAGGCGGCGAGCACCACCGCCAGCACTGGCACCTGCAGGAACAGCACGACCAGAAAGGCGATGCCGGTCAGCACCGGCCCGCTCGCGCGGCGCTCGCTCATGGTTCTCCTCCCCAGCGCTTCAGCACCCGGCTGGATACGCCGATTACCGCCAGCGTCAACGCCGTCAGCGTGAATGCCATCGCCGCGCCGGACGGCCAGTCCAGGGTCAGCAGGAAGTCGTCGTAGATCATGGTGGCCATGACCTTATAGGTCGGCCCGCCCAGCATGCGGGGCGTGACCAGGGCGCTGATCGTCAACACGAACACCATGATGGACCCGGCCAGTATGCCGTGCGCCGTCAGCGGCAGCGTCACCGACAGAAAAGTGCGCAGCCTGCCGGCCTGCAAGGTATAGGCCGCCTCCCGCAGGTCCCGCGGCACGGCCTGGATCACGGGCACCAGCATCAGCACCATGAAGGGCAGGAAGATATGGACCATGCCCACCAGCACGCCGGTCAGGTTGAACATCAGCTTGAGCGGCCGTTCGATCAGCCCCAGGTCCATCAGCGCGTTGTTCAGCAGGCCGCGGTTGGACAACAGCGCGATCCAGCCAAAAGAGCGAACGACCAGATTCAGCAGCATGGGAAAGATGACCAGCAGCGTCAGCGCCAGCTTCAGGCGCGGCCGCGCATGCGCGATGACCCAGGCCAGCGGATAGCCGAGAAGCAGGCAAAGCACTGTGACGCTCAAGCCCAGCCCCAGGCTGCGCAGGATGACTTCGCGGTAGAACGGATCCGTGGCCAGCCGGGTGTAGTTGCCCAGCGTATAGCCCGCGCCTATGCCCGAGCCCGGCACGTATTCGCGCAGACTGAGCGGCATCATGAACAGCGCGGGCCCGACGAAGGCCAGCAGCAGCACCAGCAGCAGGGGCGACGCAAGCAGCGCGCCCGCCGAACGCCGGCTCATGCCCCGGCCTCCGCCCTTTCGCGACGCGTGGCATACACGTGTTGCGGCCGCACGCCCAGCCATACTTCGTCGCCCGCCGCCAGGCCGGACTGCGGTCCGTTGGTGGGCGTGTCGGCTATGAGTTCCCCGCCGCCCCGCAGCGCCACCACGTACTGGACCCGCGCCCCCACGAACGAGCGCAGCGCGATCGTGCCCGGCAGGCCCGCGCCGGCCGCGTCCTTCAAGGGCTGTATGGAAATGTCCTCCTGGCGCAGCACCACGTCCAGCGCGTCGCCCGCGGCCAGACCGTCAGCGCGCGCCATCGGCAGGCGGTGCCCGCCCTGCAGCTCGGCCTGCGGGCCGCCGCCGTCGACGGCCAGGCGTCCCTGGAGTCGATTGGGCCGGCCGATGAAACCGGCCACGAAGCCGGTAGCCGGACGGTGGTAAATGGCCTCGGGCGTGTCGAACTGCTGCACCACGCCCCCGGCCAGCACGCAGACCCGGTCGGACATGCTCATGGCTTCGGTCTGGTCATGCGTGACGAACAGCGTCGTGATGCCGACCTCGCGCTGCAGGCGCTTGAGTTCTATCTGCATTTCGTCGCGCAGCACGGCGTCCAAATTGGACAGCGGCTCGTCGAACAGCAGGATGCTCGGGCGCGGCGCGATCGAACGCGCCACCGCCACCCGCTGCTGCTGGCCGCCGGAGAGCTGCCTCGGCATGCGCTGGCCCAGGCCCGACAGGCGCACGCTGGCCAGGGCCTGCTCGACCCGCGTCCGCAAGCAAGCCCCGTCGATGCCCTGGCGGCGCAAGCCGAAGGCCACGTTTTCAAAGACGGTCATGTGGGGAAACAGCGCATACGACTGGAACACCAGCCCCACCTGGCGCCGGTTGGGCGGCAGCCGGGTGATATCGCGGTCGTCGACCAGGATGCGGCCGCCGGTCGGCGCGACCAGCCCGGCCACCATGCGCAGCACGGTGGTCTTGCCGCAGCCCGAGGGCCCCAGCAGCGAAACGAACTCGCCGTCCTTCACGGACAGCGATACGCCGGCGGCGGCCGTGTGCCCCTCATAGCGCTTTTCCAGGCGATCCAGTGTCAATGCAGGCATGATGTGTCCCGTGTCCCGGCGCCTCAGCGCGCGACCTCGCGCTGCCAGCGGCTGACCCAGGCCGGCATGCCCCGCGCGACCGCCGCCGGATCGGGCAGCCACAATTCGTCGAAGTGCTTGCCCACCGCCACGATCCGCGACGCCTTTTCCGATAGCCGGACCTCGGTGTTGACCGGTCCTGCGTATTTTTTCTCGGCGAAGCAGGTCTGCACGTCCTTGGACAGCAGCGCATCGATGTACTGCGTGGCCAGTTCGGGATGCTTGCTGCCCTTGGGAATCGCCACCGAGGGCAGGATGCCCACCGCGCCTTCTTCGGGATAGACCACGGCCAACGGCAGGCCGCTGTCTATGGCCGACCCCGCGCGGTCGGAATACCAGACCGCCACCGCGATTTCCTTGCGTTCGAACAGGGACACGATCTGGTCGGCCTGCGTGTACAGCAGCGCCGAGGCCTTCGCCAGCGGGGCGATGGCCGCGAAGCCCCCGTCCAGGTTGTCCAGCGTGCCTCCGCGCATCCGGTTCAGCGCCAACAGGAATTGCGAGCCCGCCGTGCCGCTGATGTCGCCTATGGCGAGCTTGCCTTCGTATGCGGGGTCGGCGAGGTCGTTCCAGGACTTGGGCGGCGTCTGGACCTGCGTGGTGTCGTAGACGATGACCGTGGAGCCCGTCATGAAGCTCACGTAGTAAGGAGACTCGCCGTCGAAGGCCGACGGGGCGACCGATTTCGCGTTTGCAAGGCGGGACCGGTCGATGGGTTCGAGCAGTTTCTCGTTCCTGAGCTGGGTCGCCAGCGAGTTGTCGAGGTACACCACGTCGAAGTCGGACTTGCCGCCGGTGGCGCGCACCGCGGCCGCGAACTGGGCCGAACTGCCCAGCTTGGTGCGCACCCGGGCGCCGGTTTTTTCTTCGAAGGCCTTGATCTGGCATTCGCGCGAGGCGTCCAGGAACGAACCGCCGAAGAGGCCCACCACCAGGTCGGCCGCCAGCGCCTTGCCGCCCCAACCGAACATGCCGACCACGGCGGCGCATGCAAGCGCCTTGGAAATCCTGACGTCCATGAAACCTCCTCGCGGGAAGATGGGCCGAAGCCACCGCCTGGACAAAATTGCCAAGCTCAGCCCTAGCTATCTGGTGCTTTTCCGAAATTTATCTTTCTGAAAAGATATTATCAATGAGGGTTTTCACGCTGCTTGCAAAGGCACCCGGGAATGCGTTAAATGCTTCTCCAGACAGGACATACCCGGCGATCCCGGACGCATCCATGACGCATCGCGACAACCCGACGCAAGCGGCGGCCGACGCCGGCACGCCCTATTCCCACCTGAATCCCGACGACGATCTCATCGGCCGCGGCATCGCGCAGTGGCGGCGGGAAAGGCCGGACATCGACAGTTCGGGCAAGGAAGTCGTGGGCCGGCTGATCCGGCTCGAGGAAGTAGTGCTGCGCGCCATCAACGCGTCGCAGGAGCCTTACGGCCTGAAGTACATCGAGTACGCAGTGCTGACCACCTTGCGGGTGGACGGCGCGCCATACTGTCTGGCGCCCTCGCAATTGCAGGCGCGGCTGCTGTGCAGTTCGGGCGGCCTGTCCAATATTCTCAAGCGGCTGGAAAGCCAGGGCCTGGTGCGCCGCGAGGTGGACAAGGCCGACCGCCGCGGCGTGCTGGTCACGCTGACCACCAAGGGCAAGCACCTGGCGGACAAAGCCATGCCCGCGCACGCGCAGGCCGAGCAGGACCTGCTCGCCATGTTCACGCCGCAGGAACGCGACACCCTGGCGCGGCTGCTCAGCCGCATGCTGGTGGCCAACGCCCCTGAACTGGGACAGGCGCCCGAGGCCGACGCCTGACGACGCCCGCCATCCACCGCGTCCGATCGTCGATCCGCCGGGTATCAGCCGGCAGCCTTCCCCTGCGAGGCGTCCGTCGACAGAAAGGCGTCACGTTGCTCCGCCCATTTCAGCATGGCGTCCAAAGCGGGACACAAGGCCTGGCCCCAGTCGGTGAGGCGGTATTCCACTTTGGGCGGCACCTGAGGGTAGAGCTTTCTTGAAACGATCCCGTCGGCTTCCAGTTGCCGCAGTTGCTGGGCCAGCATCTTCTGCGAAATGCCCGGGATCAGTTTTTCGAAGTCCGAATAGCGCTGCACTTTTCCGTCGAAAAGGTGGAAAAGAATGATGAGCTTCCATCGGCCTTCGAGCAGCCGGATCGCCTCCTCGACGCCAAGCGCGGCGGTCGCCGGGGTGTATATCTTCCTCATGGCTCAGTAACTTACTTTTCCGTGCGTTCTTGATGAATTGCCAGTCTATGTCGAAAATTCCCGTACGGAAAACATAGCGAGCACGCAACCATGGCACTTTCACTACCGGCTTCGGTGTCCACCTATTTCGCGATCAGCAACGGCTCGGACATCGCTCAAATCGCCGGCTGCTTCACGCCGGACGCGGTCGTAGCCGACGAAGGCCGGACACACCAGGGCCACGCCGCCCTGCAATCCTGGCTACGCGAAGCGCGGAAGAAATTCGAGTACACCGTCGAGCCCGTCAGCGCTTCCCGGGACGGCGATCGGCTGACGGTCAGGGCGAATGTGGTCGGCAACTTCCCGGGCAGCCCCGTGCAACTCGACCACGTGTTTGAGCTGGCGGGAGAAAAGATAAGATCGCTGGAGATCCGCTGACGCCGATGCTGCGGTGTCTGTGTCTGACACCCGTACGAAATGTCCGTCCAGTTGAAGCAGACGGCGCCGGGTGTCTGACACCGAAGCGCTGTGCTCTTCTGGTGGTGTCAGACACCCGGCTGCACCGCGGCAAACCACGGATATTTCGTACGGGTGTCAGACACAGGGGAGGAAGCGCCGTTCAGGCCGGTCCGGTCCACTCCGTGACGAATTCCTGGAAAGCCGGGCGCTTGGCCTGGGGCACGCCGCAAGCCGGCGTGCCGATGGCCAGGAAGCCCAGGAAGCGGTAGTCCAGGGCGTCCAGGCCGAGCGCGTTCTGCACGTCTTCCACGTAGGTGCCGATGCCGGTGCTCCAGAACGCGGCATAGCCCAGCATGTGCACGGCGTTGAGGATGTTCATGGTGGCCGCGCCCGTCGCCAGCAACTGCTCCTGTTCCGGGATCTTGGTGTTGTCGTGCGCGATCTTCTGCGCCACCGCGACGAACAGCGGCACGCTAGCCATCCATTCGCGCACGGACTTTTCCTTTTCGGGCGTCATGCGCGGGTCGCCGCTGCGCTTGACGGCGTCCAGCGCCAGGTCGGCCAGCTTGCCGATGGCCTCGCCGCGGATCACCACGAAGCGCCACGGGCGCAAGGCGCCGTGGTCGGGCGCCGACATCGCGGCCTGCAGGATCTGTTCCAGTTCATCGGGCTTGGGCGCCGGGGCGCGGAGGAACTTGAACGAGCGGCGGGAAATCAACGCGTGCAGCGGCGTGGCGGTCTGGGTAAGGGTCATGGATTCCTGCGCAAATGGGAAAGAAACATATTCTCATATTAAGCGATGGGTGCCGCCGGGCCCCCGATCCCCCGGCCCGCAACAAGGGCATCCGGCCGGGCTCAGCCCAGATGCGTGTGCCGCTCGTGGCGCTCTTCCACCTGCATTTCGTTCAGGCCATGCAGGATGCCGCAGTTTTCCGCGTCGGGCTGGGCCGACAGGCAGCGCTGCCGCAGCTCGGTCAACTGGGCCTTGAGCTGGGTCAGTTCGGCGATGCGCTCGTCCACGTGGGAAATGTGTTCATCGAACAGTTCATTAATGGGGCCGCAACCGCTCTGGTGATTGTCCGCCAGGGACAGGATGGCGCGGATTTCGTCCTGCGTCATGTCCAGCGCCCGGCAGTTGCGGATCAGGCGCAACCGTTCCAGGTGGGGCTGCCCGTAGCTGCGGTAGTTGTTCAGGCCCCGTTCCGGCGCGGGCAGCAGCCCTTCCTTCTCGTAATACCTGACGGTCTCGACCGTGGTGCCGGTCGCCGTGGCCAATTCGCCGATACGCATCATTGCCTCCCGGATCGCATCCGATTGATTTGGGGGTTGACCCTATAGTAACTCCAAGGTGTGCAATAGCATCACCAGGATATTTCAAGGCAGAGGACGATGTCTTTACCTCCGGTCAAACAACACGAACACGGACACGCCGGGCACGGCGGCGCCTGCTGCGGGCAGGACGACGCGGCGCGGGAGCACGCGGGCCACGACCACACCGGCCATGGCCATGAGGGGCATGAGCATTCCGGCCATCGCCACGCCCAGGCCGCCTGCTGCGGCCATGACCACGCCGCCCAGCCCATTTCCGTGGCGGACGGCGGCGCGGCCGCGCTTGCCGCCGGCCCCGGCCAGTCGCTGGCGCGCCTGCGCATCGGCCAGATGGACTGCCCCACCGAGGAAACGCTGATCCGCAAGAAACTGGACAACCTGGACGGCGTGCACGCCCTGGATTTCAACCTGATGCAGCGCGTCCTGACGGTGGTGCACGCCGAGGGCGCGCTGGACCGCATCATGGCCGCCATCCGCTCGCTGGACATGACGCCGGAACCGCTGGCCGAAGGCGCGCCGCGCGCCGCGGCGCCCGCCGCCACGCCCGTGAACTGGTGGCTGATCGGCGCGGCGGGCGCGCTGGCGGCCCTGTCCGAGCTGTCGCACTTCGCGGGATGGCCGCTGGGCGTCACCGCGGCGCTGGCCGTGGCCGCCATTCTCGCCTGCGGCGTCAGCACCTACCGCAAGGGCTGGATCGCCGTGCGCAACGGCAACCTCAACATCAACGCCCTGATGAGCATCGCCGTGACCGGCGCCGTGCTGATCGGCCAGTGGCCCGAGGCGGCCATGGTGATGTTCCTGTTCAACGTGGCCGAGCTGATCGAGGCGCGCTCGCTGGACCGGGCCCGCAACGCCATCCGCGGCCTGCTCGACCTGGCGCCGGAAACGGCGACGGTGCGCCAGGCGGACGGCGGCTGGACGGAAGTCTCCGCCGCCAGCCTGCGCCTGGGCGACATCGTGCGGGTGCGGCCGGGCGAGCGCATCGCGGCGGACGGCATCATCGTCAGCGGCAGTTCGGCCGTGGACCAGTCCCCCATCACCGGCGAAAGCCTGCCCGTCGAAAAAGCGCAGGACGATCCGGTCTACGCGGCCACCGTGAACGCGTCCGGCTCCTTCGAATACCGCGTGACCGCGGCGGCCGGCAATACCACGCTGGCGCGCATCATCCATGCGGTCGAGCAGGCCCAGGGCGCGCGCGCGCCGACCCAGCGCTTCATCGACCGCTTCTCGCGCATTTACACGCCCGCGGTGGTCGGCATCGCGCTGCTGGTGGCCGTGGCGCCGCCGCTGCTGTGGGGCCAGCCCTGGTACGACGCGATCTACCGGGCCCTCGCCCTGCTGATCATCGCCTGCCCCTGCGCGCTGGTGATTTCCACGCCGGTCAGCATCGTCAGCGGGCTCACCGCCGCCTCGCGGCGCGGCATCCTGGTCAAGGGCGGCGTCTATCTGGAAGAAGGCCGCAACCTGAAATGGCTGGCGCTGGACAAGACCGGCACCCTGACCCACGGCAAGCCGGTGCAGACCGACATGCAGGATTGGGACGCCGCGGGCGCCGGCCGGCATCCCGCCGCGCTGATCGCGGCCAGCCTGGCGGCCCGTTCCGACCACCCGGTCTCGCTGGCCCTGGCCGACGCCGCGCGCGCGGCCGGCACGCCGCTGCTGGAGGTGCAGGACTTCGCCGCCCTGCCCGGCCGCGGCGTCGGCGCCCGGCTCGACGGCGTGGCCTACCAGTTGGGCAACCGCCGCCTGATGCGCGAAACGGGCGTGGCCAGCGACGCGCTGGACGCGCGCATGGACGAACTGGAACGCCAGGGCAAGAGCGTCATCGCGCTCACCGACGGCAGCCGGGTGCTGGCGCTGGCCGCCGTGGCCGACACCGTCAAGCCCACCAGCGCGGCAGCCGTGGCCGAGCTGCATGCGCTGGGCGTGCGGACGCTGATGCTGACGGGCGACAACACCCCCACCGCGCAGGCCATCGCCGCCCAGGTCGGCATCGACGAGGCGCGCGGCGACCAGTTGCCCGAAGACAAGCTGGCCGCGATCGAAAGCAAGTTGAGCCGCGCCGGCAACGTCGGCATGGTGGGAGACGGCATTAACGATGCCCCCGCGCTTGCGCGCGCCGACATCGGCTTCGCGATGGGCGCGGCCGGCACCGGCACCGCCATCGAGACGGCCGACGTGGCCCTGATGGACGACGACCTGCGCAAGATCGGGGTCTTCCTGCGGCTGTCGCGCGCCACGCACCGCGTGCTGGTGCAGAACATCGCGCTGGCGCTGGGCATCAAGGCGGTGTTCCTGGCGCTGGCCATGACCGGCAACGCCACGCTGTGGATGGCGGTGTTCGCCGACGTGGGCGCCAGCCTGCTGGTGGTGGCCAACGGCCTGAGACTGCTGAAAGCGGCCCCGGCCGCGCATCCTGCGGTCGCGGACTGAGGCCGGCGGAAGGCCTCAGCCCGCCTGCTCTTCCTGCGGCCAGTCGCGCAGCACGGGCGCGTCCGGCGCGCCGGGGCCGACGTCGCGCAGATGGTCCTTCTGCAACAGCGCCATGCGGTAGGCGTCGCGGTAGGCGCCGTTCGAGAAGAACTCTTCCTTGAGCAGGCCTTCGATCTGGAAGCCGCAGCGTTCGTAGATGTGGACCGCGGCGCTGTTGTCCTTGTCCACCACCAGGTAGACCTTGTGCAGGTTCAGCACGCGGAAGGCATAGCCCACCGCGATGCGGGTCGCGGCCTTGGCGTAGCCCCGGCCCTGGTAGCTGGGCGCGATGATGATCTGGAACTCCGCGCGGCGGTGGATGTAGTCGATCTCCACCAGCTCGACCAGGCCGGCGGGCTGGCCGGTGTCGTGCTCGATGATGAAGCGCCGCTCGTTCTGGTCGTGCAGGTGGCGGTCGTACAGGGCGACCAGTTCGTCGTAGGCCTCGTAGGGCTCTTCGAACCAATAGCGCATGATGACGTCGTTATTGTTGATCTTGTGCACGAAGTGCAGGTCGCCGCGCTCCAGGGGGCGTATCTTGATATCGGATATGACCGACATATGTACCTCCGAAAGTGCGCCCATTGTATGCTGCCGCGCAAGGCTGCGCTTCCCCACAACCCACAGGAAACCCATCATGCACATTCTGGTTGCCGGCTTCCAGCACGAGACCAACACCTTCGCGCCGTCGCTGGCGGAGTACGAGAATTTCGTCCGCGGCGAGGGCTTCCCGGCCATGGTGCGCGGCGAGGACATGCTGGCGCTGCGCGAGGTCAATATCCCGGCCGGCGGCTTCATCAACGCGGCGCTGGCCCAGGGCCACACCGTGCAGACGGTGATCTGGGCGGGCGCCAGCCCCTCCGCGCACGTCACCCGCGACGCCTACGAACGGATCGCCGGCGAGATCCTGGACGCGGCCCGCGCCGGCACGTTCGACGCCGTCTACCTGGACCTGCACGGCGCCATGGTGGCCCAGCACCTGGACGACGGCGAAGGCGAACTGCTGGCGCGCATGCGCCGGATCGTCGGGCCGGACGTGCCGGTGATCGCCAGCCTGGACCTGCACGCCAACGTCACCGCGCAAATGCTGCAGGCGGCCGACGGCCTGGCGGCGTTCCGCACTTATCCGCACGTGGACATGGCGGACACCGGCCGGCACGCGGCGCGGCTGCTGCAAGCCCGCATCGCTGCGGGCGACGGCTGGCGCCGCAGCGAGCGCCGCCTGCCCTTCCTGATCCCGATCAACGGCATGTGCACGATGCTGGAGCCGTCGCGCGGCGTGTACGAACTGCTGGAGCAACTGGAACAGACGCCCGGCGTGGCGTCCATTTCGTTCGCGCCGGGCTTTCCGGCCGCGGACTTCCCCGAATGCGGGCCGGTGGTGTGGGCCTACGGCACCGACCCCGCGGCGGTCGAGCGCGTGGCCGAAACCCTGTACCGGCGCGTGCTGGAACTGGAACCGCAATGGTCGCCGGACTTCCTCGAACCCGCCGAGGCCGTGCGCCGCGCGCAGGCGCTGGCGGCGGGCGCGGCGCGCCCGGTGGTGATCGCGGACACGCAGGACAACCCGGGCGCGGGCGGCGACGCCAACACCACGGGCATGCTGCGCGCGCTGGTCGAGGCCGATGCGCAGAACGCCGCGCTGGGCCTGTTCTATGACCCGGACGCCGTGCGCCAGGCCACCGCGGCCGGGCTGGGCGGCAAGGTCCGGCTGAAGCTGGGCGGACAGTCCGGCGTCGCGGGCGACGCCGCGTTCGAAGGCGAGTTCACAGTCGAAACGCTGTCTGCCGGCAAGCTGCGCTTCGACGGGCCGATGATGAACGGCATGGACGTGGACCTGGGCGCGGTGGCCGGCCTGCGGATCGGCGGCGTGCGGGTGGTGGTCAGCGCCACCAAGTCGCAGATGCTGGACCGCAACCTGTTCCGCGTCGGCGGCGTGCAGCCCGAGGAAATGGGCATCCTGGTCGTGAAGAGTTCGGTGCACTTCCGCGCGGACTTCCAGCCCATCGCGCACGAGGTGCTGGTGGCCAAGGCCCCCGGCCCCATGCAGGCCGATCCCGCCGATCTGCCCTGGACCCGGCTGCAGCCGGGCATGCGGACCAAGCCGCTGGGGCGGGCCTTCTCCTCCTGAAGACCGGGGCCCGCCGGTTTGGCTTTCGCGCGCGGGGATGGCAGACTTGGCGGCATGAAGAAAATCTTCACGCTCGCCTATCCCTGCCTCTCCGAGCAAGACACCGGCTTTATCGAGGAATTCCGGCGCCAGCACGACAGCCAGCACCGGCTGGCGCAGGCGCACTTCACGATAGCGTTCGGCTGCGCCGGGATCGACGAGCAGGCCTACCTCAGGCACGTCGAAGAGGTCGCCCGCTCGCAGAAGCCGATTTCCTTCGCGTGCAGGTACGCCATGCTGGGGGCCGACGCGGCGCAGGCCTATGCCTATCTGGTTCCCGACGAGGGCTACAGCCGGATTTCGCGCCTGCACGACGCCTTGTACCGCCAGTTGCTGGCGCCGACCTTGCGCCTGGACATTCCTTATGTGCCGCACATCACCCTCGGCTCGTCCGGCAACCGGGCGCTGATGAAATCGCTGTGCGACGAATTGAACCAGGGCGATATCGACATCCGCGGCACGCTGGAACGCGTGACGGTGGCCGCCCTGGAAAACGGCGTGCTGACCGACCTGACCTCGTTCCCGCTGGCCGGCTGAGGCGGCGCCCCCCGCTACTTCAGCTTGGCTTGCGGACTGACGAAATCCTCGAGCGTCAGGCCCTTTTCCTTCAGGATGGCCTCCAGCAGCGGCTGCAGCTTGCCCAGGCTTTCCTGGACGGTCTCGCGCACGGTGTCGACCACCACCTGCGTGCTGCGCTCGATCTCGATGTTGACGAAGTCGCCCGCCTGCTTGTCTTCGAAGACCGTCATGCGGCGGGTCTCGGGGATCAGCCAGACCTCGAACCAGCCCTCGGCGCGGTTGACTTCCGATACGGTCAGGCTGGCGCCGTTGATGGCGATGTAGCCCTTGGCGAAAACGTACTTGCGGAAATCCTGGGGAATGCCGAAGCGCATCAGGCGGTTGGTGTCCGAGGACTGCACCCGCAGCACTTCGGACGTGAAGTCCACGTGCCCGGACAGCGGATGGCCGCCGATCTCGGCGCCGTCCTTGGCGGCGCGCTCGACGTTGGCGCGGTCGCCTTCCCGCAGGCCGCCGAGCGTGGTGATCGCCAGGCTCTGCTGCATCACGTCGAAGGTGGCCTGGTTCTCGCCCAGCAGCTCGGTGACCGTCAGGCAGACGCCATCGGTCGACACGCTGGCGCCTACCGCCAGGTCCACGCAGAAGCCGGGGGGAAAATCGAGCGTGAACGTGCGCAGGCCCTCGCGGTCGGAGATCTTCGCGATCTGCGCGGTGCCTTGGACAATACCTGTGAACATGGGAATCCTGGAAGCGGGCGCGGCGGCCCCTGCAAGCAAAACATCAACGTTAACCGATATTTTGCCAGGGTCCGCCGCGGCGTCTTCCCGACCCTGCCGGGCTCAGTGCTTGATGGCGATGGTCTTCAGCGTAGTGAAGCCGTACAGGGCCTCGAAGCCCTTTTCGCGGCCGTAGCCCGACTGGCGCGAACCGCCGAACGGCAGCTCCACCCCGCCGCCGGCGCCGTAGTTGTTGATGAACACCTGGCCGGCGCGCAGCTTGCGGGCCAGGCGCAACTGGCGGCCGCCGTCGCGGGTCCAGACGCCGGCCACCAGGCCGTACAGCGTACCGTTGGCGATTGCCAGCGCTTCTTCCTCGGTGTCGAACACCATGGCGGCCAGCACCGGTCCGAAGACTTCTTCCTGCGCCAGGCGGCTGTCGGACGGAACGTCGCGGAACAGCACCGGCGGCTGGTAGAAGCCGGCTTCGGGCGTGCCTTCCTTGAGCTTGCCGCGGGCGGCGACCTTCATGCCGGCGCCTTCCGCCTCGGCCAGGAAGCCGCGCACGCGGTCCTGCTGGCGGGCGTTGATCAGGGGACCGACGTCGAGGTCGGCCGCGGCCGGACCGGTGACCGTGGCCGAGAACGCGTCCGACAGGCGCTTGAGCACGGTTTCGTACACGCCGCGCTGGATCAGCACGCGGCTGCCGGCGGAGCAGGTCTGGCCCGCGTTCTGGATGATGGCGGCCAGCAGCACCGGCAGCGCGGCGTCCAGGTCGGCGTCGTCGAACACGATCTGGGGCGACTTGCCGCCCAGCTCCAGGGTGACCGGCACGTGGTTTTCGGCGGCGGCGTGCGCGACCATCTTGCCGGTCTGCGGCGAGCCGGTGAACGAAATATGGTCGATGCCGGGATGCGCGGACAGCGCCGCGCCGGCTTCGTGGCCGTAGCCGGTGCAGATGTTCAGCGCGCCGGCGGGCAGGCCCGCTTCGGCGGCGATCTCGGCCAGCTTCAGCAGCGACAGGCAGGCGTCTTCGGCGGGCTTGACCACGCAGGCGTTGCCGGCGGCCAGCGCCGCGCCCACGCTGCGGCCGAAGATCTGCAGCGGGTAGTTCCAGGGCACGATATGGCCGGTGACGCCGTGCGGCTCGCGCACCGTCAGCACCGTGAAGCCGGGGTTGTAGGGAATGGTCTCGCCGTGCAGTTTGTCGACCGCGCCGGCATAGAACTCGAAATAGCGGGCCACGGCGGCGGCGTCGGCGCGCGCCTGCTTGATCGGCTTGCCGGTATCGGCCGACTCCAGTTGCGCCAGCTCTTCCTGGCGGTCCAGCAGCGCGAAGGCGATCTTCATGAGCAGGCGGCTGCGCGCGGCGGGCGCCATCTGGCCCCACTCGCCTTCGTAGGCCTCGCGGGCCGCCGTCACGGCGCGGTCCACGTCGGCCTCGGCCGAGCGCGCGATCGCCTCGAAAGGCTTGCCATCGGACGGGTTCAGGACGGGAATGGTTTCACCGGTGGCGGCGGCCACCCATTGATTGGCGATAAAGTTCTTCTGAGTCACGATGTGCGGAGTAAAGTAGCGGCCGGACGGCCGGTTGCGGAAAAGGCGCGTGGCGCCATGGACCAAGTTACGGGAGCCGTCGATAACTTGTCAATTCAATTGACAGCTTTTGTCCCAAGAGTCAGGATATTTCCTGACCATATCGGGTTATCCCTAATCATTCAGCGGCTTAAGGCCGCCCCGGACTTGTCACGGCGACTGACAAGCCCGGGCCTCACTCTGAATCAGGAGCGCGCCGATGAGCAATGTGCGTGACCCGCAACTGGCATCGCTGCTGGAAGCCGCGAACCGCGCCCGCCCCGAACTGGACGTGTTGGCGGAAGTGGCGTCCGGCCTGGGCTACGTGCGCGCCGAACGCTTCGCCGAGCGCGTGTACGAAAGCCTGTTCTACGCGATCGCCACGGGCAAGATCGCGCCCGGCAGCAAGCTGCCTACCGAACTCGAGCTTGCCGCGCTGTTCGAGGTGTCGCGTCCGGTGGTGCGGCAGGCGCTGGACCGGCTGCGCGAAGACCAGCTCGTGGATTCCATCCGCGGCTCGGGCTCCTACGTGCGCGCCAAGCCCGACCTGATGGGCGGCATGCCCGCGGTGGACCCGGCGCGCCGGGTCGGCCACATCCTGGAAGGCCTGGAGCTGCGCATGGTGGTCGAACCGGAATGCGCCTACCTGGCCGCCCTGCGCCGCACCGACGGCGACCTGCGCGAGATGGACCGCATGCTGACGGGCTACGAAGAAGCCGACGCGTCCGGCGCCATCGCCCACCATCACGACTACGGATTCCATCGCGCCGTCGCCGCGGCCACCGGCAACCAGCGCTTCGTGCAGGTGCTGAAATCGCTGGAATACGACGTCAGCCACGCGGTCAACGTCATGCGCCACCTGGTCCACAGCGAACCGTGGAAGCGCACCCGCGCCGCCATCGACGAACACCGCCACATCTACCGGCTGATCCAGGAACAGGACGCCGAAGGCGCGCGCAACGTCATGCGCGCCCATATCGAAAAAGCCCGCAGCCGCATGCTGAACAGCGGCGCGGAACACTGAGCAGGAAATCCCTCCCCCATGTCATCGCAACGCCCCTCACTGAATCTGGACCAGCAGCTCGTCATCGTCACCGGCGCCAGCCGCGGCCTGGGCGCCGCCATCGCACAGGCGTTCCTGCGCGAAGGCGCCAAGGTCGTCGTCAATTACCTGAACAGCGCGGAGCGCGCGCAGGCCCTGGCCGCCACCGCGCCCGGCCGCGCGCTGGCGCTGCAGGCCGACGTGCGCGACCCGGCGGCGGTCGCCGCCATGGTCGAGCAGGCCGCCGCACACTTCGGCCAGCCCGTCGGCACCGTCGTCAATAACGCCCTGCCTTCCTTCCAGTTCAATGGCGACGCGCGGCCGCGGGCCGACGCGCTGGACTGGGCCCAGATGAACGCGCAGATTGAAGGGAGCGTGCGCGCCGCGCTGAACACGACGCAGGCCGTCCTGCCGGGCATGCGCGCCGCCGGCGGCGGGCGCATCGTCAACGTGGGCACCAACCTGGTCCAGAATCCGGTGGTGCCGTATCACGACTACACCGCCGCCAAGGCCGCCCTGCTGTCGTTCACCCGCACGCTCTCGCACGAGCTGGGCGCGGATGGCATCACGGTCAATATGGTGTCGGGCGGCCTGCTGCGCACCACCGACGCCTCGGCGGCCACGCCGGACGCGGTGTTCGATATGATCGCCGCGGGCACCCCGCTGCGCGAAGTCACCACGCCCGCGCAGTTCGCCGACGCGGTGCTGTTCTTCGCCAGCCCCTGGTCGCGCGCCGTGACGGGCCAGAACCTGATCGTGGACGGCGGTTTGGTGAAGGGCTGAGCCGGCGGGCCCGGCTAAGCCTGCAGCCGGCGGGCGCTGATCTCGCCGGCGGCGTAGCGGATGCCCTTGAGCGCGGCATCTTCGCTGACGAAGGTCGAATCCCCGACCCCGATGCGGGTCCATTCATGGTCGGGCGCGGTCCTCACCCAGGCTTCATAGCCCTGGCGGGCCGCGACCGGCCGCAGCTCGTATTCGAGCTGATGGCCATTGAGCCTGATCACTCCTGTTCTCATGCCGGGATCCCCCCTTCTCCTCAGCGCCGGCTCTTGAGGCCGCAAGCGCCCATCACGGTCCGTCCCGGCCCCGCCACGGGCATCCCCCGATAATGTTCCGCGCGTATCACTTCCGTGACCGGCTGGCCATCGGCCATCCATCGGCGGGCGATGCTGATTACGTCCGTGAATTCGGGCCGCGGCCCATCCAGCAGCCAGCCGACTATCGGGACGCCGGGGGGAACCGTTACCAAATCAGGGCCTTCCATGCCGCTCTCCGTTCAGGGAACCGTTAGGAGCGTATCCATTCATTGAACCTTTAAGTATTAGGAATGCGGAGAAAATCGAACATTTTGTATATGAATTCGATTTCAGCCGCGAATGGACGGTAGTACGCGAGGCGACATACCTGCTCACATATCGGGCGCGGGGCAGCCGCGGCCCTGGAACGCCTGCCCAGCCCTCAATGCGGACGCTCGGGCCGAACCGCGCACCCAATGGCGAGGTATCATCCGACGTTCGACTGGCCAGGCCTGGCGGCCCGGCCCCGAGCGAAATACGCGGCGGACGTCCCTCTCCGAACCTGAACCGCAATTTCGCAGATGGCCTCAGCGCCGCATCAATGAACGGTCTACGCGAATCATGAAATTAGCCACCTGGAACGTGAACTCCCTGAACGTGCGCCTGCCGCAAGTGCTGGACTGGCTTGCCGCCAATCCCGTCGACGTGCTGTGCATCCAGGAACTCAAGCTCGCGGACGACAAATTCCCCGAAGCCGCTTTCACCGAGGCCGGCTACCACGCCGTCTGGGCCGGCCAGAAGACGTATAACGGGGTCGCCATCGTGTCCCGCGTTCCCGGCACGGCCATGGAACGCAACATCCCGGGCTACGAAGACCTGCAGCAGCGCGTCCTGGCGCTGACCTTTCCCGGCCCGGAAGGCGACGTCCGGGTAGTGTGCGCCTATTGCCCCAACGGCCAGTCTGTGGATTCGGACAAGTACGCATACAAGCTGGACTGGTTCGAGGCCATGCGCAAGTGGCTGGAGCAGGAAATCAAGCAATACCCGCGGCTGGCGGTGCTGGGCGACTACAACGTGGCGCCCGCCGACGAAGACGTGCACAACCCCGAGAAATGGGAGGGCCAGGTCCTGGTGTCGGAACCGGAACGCGCCGCCTTCCGCGCCCTGCTCGACCTGGGCCTGACCGACTCCTTCCGCCTGTTCGAGCAGCCCGAAAAGTCCTTCAGTTGGTGGGACTACCGCCAGTTCGCGTTCCGCCGCAATGCCGGCCTGCGCATCGACCACGTCCTGTTGTCGGCCCCGCTGGTCAAGCGCTGCGTCGCCTGCGCCATCGACAAGGAACCCCGCCGCAACGAGCAGCCCTCGGACCACGCGCCCGTGGTGGCCACGCTGGAATTCGTCTGACGCCGGCATTGCTTGCGTCCGGCCGCGGCTTTATGTATAGTTGCGGTCTTGCTTTTGGGGCGGTAGCTCAGCTGGGAGAGCGTCGCGTTCGCAATGCGAAGGTCGGGAGTTCGATCCTCCTCCGCTCCACCAAAATTCCAGACGAGAAAGCCCGCCGAGTTCCGACTTGGCGGGCTTTTTCGTTTCTTGACCACACGTGCCTGTCGCCCGAACGATTCGGGCCTTGGCCGGAGCGCAAATCATGGGAATCGACAAGGGCCGCGAGTTTTCCCTGCGCGACATCTACGTGCGCTACGACTTCGAGGATGTCGCATTCCGCTGGGATCATCGGAAAGCGGAAATCTACGTCCGGTTCGATGGGGAAGCCGAATCGCCGGGGCCCGTGCCGCACGACAACCGGCTATTCAACGACGCATTGCGCTTCGGGCGGGAGATTACCCGCGAAGAATATGAAAGCGGATTCCCCCGGGGATAGCCTGGCATCGCCTTGCCTGACACGCGGCCATGCCATGAACAAATCCCATGAACAAACCCCATGAACAAACCGGGAGAAACGTCCATGAAGCAAAGCATCCTATCGTTGCTCTGCGTCGCGCTGTCATTTTGCAGCGCGGGAATGGCTGCGGCATCCGGCGAGCCCCTGGCGCATGCGAACGGGCTGGTCATCCAGCCGCCCGCGGGGTTCGCGCCGGCGCGCACCGAACGGGGCTTCCATCTCGAGGAATCCGGCAGCCTGAGAAACCCGCGCCGGATCGACATCGAGCTAAGCAGTGTATCCCCCGCCCCGGGCTTGGCGCGCAAACGCTGGGGATCCGAACAGATGGTCTATCGCATCGACCAAAGCGAGGGCGGCTCTGGCGGCAACGAGTACCGCCTGTGGGCCGCCAAATCTTCGGAACCGTACTGGATCGTGGTAACCGCCACCGTGCAGCATGAGGGCGGCGCGCCGGCCTTTACCGAAACCTGGAACCTGCTCGAGCTGGCCTGCATCCAGGAAAAACAGAAGTAAACGCCCTGTCCGCCCTCGACCCTCCATCCACCTTGGCGAACGCCCCATGAACCCTGGATACGTGCAATGACGCTCAAGCCGCAGACGCTCTCGGTAGCCATCCAATGCATTGCGGCCCGGACCCGGCAGCTCGCCGATCGCACGGACGGCGACAATTCCAGGAATGCGGCGGAAATCGAGCAACTCCTCGTCGTCTACGATCTGGCGGCCGAAGAGTTGAAAGCCGCATATGAAGCGGCGTCGAAGCAATCGACGGGGCTACCGCCGTATGCGGAACTGGTGAAAGCGCCAGACTGACGGGCGGCCATACGCGCCGGCTCAAACCGTGTCCTGGTCCAGCCTGCGCACCGCGGCGCTCAGGGTAGAGAAATCGAATTCCTCGCGGCCGCGCCGCAGGCCGCGTATCAGCACCGTCGTCGCCACCGGCACCAGCGCGGCCAACAGGAAAGACTCCAGCAGATAGGTCGGCTTGTCGCCCGGCGCCGGGAAGTAGAACAGGCCGGCGACCAGGCCGCTGAGGGTCGCGGCGGTCGCCGTAAAGCCGTCATGCTTGCGGCTGAACAGCCCGTAGAAGACGGGGAAAGCGGCTGCGGAGCACAACAGGTCGGCCAGCAGGAACAGGTACAGCACGCTGTATCCCTGCGAGGCCACGATCATGACCGGGATGGCCATCAGCAGCACCAGCCAGCGCGCCAGGCGCTTCATGGTCATGGCGCCGGCGTTGGGCATCAGGCGCCTCAGGTCCACCGCGATGATGCTGGAGACCGCGCTGATCGCCGTGTCCGCGGTGCTCATGACCAGGGACAGGCCCAGCGGGATCAGGGCGATCACGAACCAGGCGGGCGCATGCGGCATGATGACGCTGAACAGCGCGATGGAACTGTCGCCTTGCGGAGCCAGGCCCACGAAGGCCAGGCCGAACAGGCCCATCAGGAAGATGAACGGCGCCACCAGCACGCCACCCAGCAGGAAGCCGTTGCGCATGGAGCGCGCGTCGCGCGCGGCATAGATGCGCTGCCAGTTGCCCTGGTGGAATATGCCGGTCAGCAGGATGGCCACGAAGAACGTCAGCCCCGCCTTCACCCCCACCGGGTCGGTCAGGTCCAGCAACTGGGGCGCCTTGGCCTGCAGCGCCTCGATGGTGGGCAGCGCGCCGCCCGTCGCCTGCCAGCCGACCACGCACAGCACCACCAGCAAGGGCACGATCACCATCATCTGCACCTGGTCCGTGAAGATCGACGAGCGCAGCCCGCCGTAGGTGGTGTAGAGCAAGGTGGTGCCCATCACGATGGCGGCCGTGGCCCACAGCGGCACGGGCGCCAGCATGGTGACCAGCTTGGCGATCGCCGTGACTTCGGCCGACAGCGCGATGAACAGATAGAACAGCATGATGAACAGCGCCAGCCCGTACATGGGGCGGCCGTAGCGGGCCATCAGGAATTCGGTCAGCGTGTGCCCGTGCGGGATCAGTTCGCGCATGCGCCGTCCCAGTGGAATCATCACCAGCCGCGGCGACATCGCCCCCAGCGCGTAGCCGATCACCGCCGCCAGCCCGCCCCAGGTCGCCGCCTGGGCGGGCGAGAACAGGATCCACGCGCCCAGCGTGGACGCCATCAAGGTCAGGATGGTGCCGACCTGCCCCTGGCTGTTGCGGGCGACGATGTAGTCTTCCAGCGTCCCGCGTTTGCGTCGGGTATACAGGACGCTCGCCACGGCGAAGCCGCAGGAAAACAGCAGCAGCCACATCAGGGCGATCGGTTGGGTCAACATAGGAATCGGTCCTCCCGCTGCCGGCGGACAGCCGGACGCGCAACGCGGCGGCCCCGCCCGACCAAGGAGGGCCGCATAATGAATGGAAGTCTAGGGAGGGCGCGCGAGGAGTCTTGCGATGTCCTTCCCTTCGCCGGCATTACCCGGATCAGGTTCAAAGGGTTACCGCTGCGGCGCGGAATCTCAGCCCATATGGGCTCCCCCAGGAATTGCCGCAAGATTAGGAGAGCGGCGCGGCAATGTCAACGCATTTGCGCCGGACCGGAAACGGGCCTGCGGCACGGGCATTTGTGCTAAGTTCGCCCGCTTGCGGCGCCCGTTCGCGTCTCGCGCAGCTCGCCCCTGTCCCCGTCCACTCCGCCTCCGGCCCGGCCGGAAACCGACCGCCATGCTGCACCTGAACCTGTTCATTTTTGCCTGCGGCCACCACCGCGCCGCCTGGCGCCATCCGGACTCGCCCGTCGAGCGCCTGGGCGACATCCGCTATTACGAGGAATTGGCCCGCACCGCCGAACGCGGCAAGCTCGACGCCGTCTTCTTCGCCGACGGCCAGTCGGTCGACAACATCGGCGACGGGCCGCGCTGGTACCTGGAACCGCTGACCACCATGGCCGCCCTGGCGCGCGCCACCACCCGCATCGGCCTGATCAGCACGGTCTCGAGCACCTTCTTCACGCCGTTCCACGCGGCCCGCATGGTCGCCTCGCTGGACCACATTTCCGGCGGACGCATGGGCTGGAACGTCGTGACGTCCATGTTCGACGCGGAAGCGCGCAACCATGGATACGAATCCATGCCCGGCCACGATTGGCGCTACGCGCGCGCCGAAGAGTTCGTCGACGTCGCGCTGCGGCTGTTCGACTCCTGGGAAAAGGACGCCCTGGCGATCGACCGCGGCGGCGTCTACGGCATTCCGGAACGGGTGCGCAAGATCGGGCACCGCGGCGAACACTTCCTGGTCGACGGGCCGTTGACCGTGCCGCGCCCGCCCCAGGGCCGGCCCGTGCTGTTCCAGGCCGGCGCCTCGGACCAGGGCCGCGACCTGGCCGCGCGGCGCGCCGAAGCGATTTACGCGGTCGCCTACGACCTGCCCGCGGCCCAGGCCTATTACCGCGACATCAAGCAGCGGGTGCGGGCGGCCGGACGCAAAGACTTCGTGCCCATCATGCCGGGGCTGGTCACCTACGTGGGTTCCACCGAAGCCGAGGCCCGCGCCAAGCAGCGCGAGCTGGACGAGCTGCTGCCCAGCGACGCGTCGCTGCGCCAGTTGGGCATGTTCGTGCTGCAGGACTGCTCTGCGTGGGAACTGGATGCGCCCGTGCCGCCCTTGCCCCCGTTGTCGGATTTCAAGGGCCCGAAAGGCCGCTACGCCACCATTCTGCGCATCATCGAAACCGAACGGCCCACCGTGCGCCAGTTGCTCGGACGCCTGGCGGCGGGCGGCGGCCATTGCACCATGGTCGGCACGCCCGAACAGATCGCGGACCGCATGGAGCACTGGTACCGCAACGAAGGAGCCGACGGCTTCAACCTGATGCCGCCTTCACTGCCGAACGGCATCGACGACTTCGTCGAGCAGGTGATTCCCGTGTTGCAGCGCCGCGGGCTTTTTCGCGCGGACTATGAGTACGATACGTTGCGCGGCCACCTGGGGCTGGCAGCCGATGCTACGAAATGATAGGCACACTTTATCAATATGTACGCAATCTTCGGCCGCCATTTTCTCCATATGTATCAACGGCTCGCCGGCTCGCCGTCCTCCGGAAACACCGCCACTGTTGTACAAAGGCCATAGATGGCAGGTATTTTTATGTGAACGGCGTAACAAAATCTACAGTGTTAAGCCTACGGTCAGAGAGGATTTACCCTAATTCGGCCCTAATTAACATATCCTGAACGATTATGTAGTTTTCAGTTTCATGTTATCGGGCCCACTTGCCTAAGGTTAGGTCTGGGCTGTCTTCACCGCGCTGGAGGCAGGCGATTCAAGCCATAGAACGGGATGTGATATGAAACTAACAAAAACTTTGCTCGCTGGCGCCATTCTGGCCGGCATGGCTGGCACCGCGTACGCCGAGACTTCGGTCACGCTGTATGGCATTGTCGACCTGGGCCTGACCTACCAACGCGGCAAGGTCGGCACCACCGACTCCAACCGCGGCCTTTACGGCGGCGACTACCGCTCCCGCGTCGGCATGAACGACGGCATCCAGAACGGTTCGCGCTGGGGCCTGCGCGGCACGGAAGACCTGGGCGACGGCCTGTCGGCGGTCTTCACCCTGGAAAGCGGCTTCTCGGCCAATAACGGCAACCGCTCGCAAGGCGACCGCCTGTTCGGCCGCCAGGCCACCGTCGGCCTGAGCCACGTCGAGTGGGGTCTGCTCGAACTGGGCCGCCAGACCAACATCGCGTCCAAGTACTTCGGCGACATCGATCCGTTCTCGCTCGACTACCTGAACGCCAACATGGGTATGGCCTTCAGCGCGGCCAACACCGTCCGCTACGACAACATGGTCATGTACCAGACCCCCAACTGGAGCGGCTTCCAGGGCGGCGTGGGCTACTCGTTCTCGACCGACGACGTCGAAGGCCCCACCGGTTTCAAGACCAAGGACAACAACCGCGCATGGACGGCCGGCGTGAAGTACGACAACGGCCCCCTGAAGCTGGCCCTGACGTACGACATCCAGTTCCGCAAGCCGAACCAGCCGAAGCCGCAGCAGTTCATCATCGGCGGCGCGTATGACTTCGAAGTGGTCAAGCTGTCGCTGGCCTACGGCCGTTCCGAAGACGGCGTGTTCGCCGGCCAGGACTTCGAACTGATGGGCGGCCGCCAGCAATCCGGCGGCATCGCCCGCGGCATCGGCTACACCAACGACCGCTTCACGTGGGACGGCCTGCGCATCAACTCGTACATGGTCGGCGTGAGCGCGCCGATCGGCGGCGCCAGCAACGTGTTCGCCTCGTGGCAACGCGCCGATCCGAACAAGAACCTGTACGCCATGGACGTGTACAGCTTGGGCTACACGTACGACCTGTCCAAGCGGACCAACCTGTACGCCCTGGCCTCCTACGCCGACGGCGCTGCGTTCATCAAGGGCGACAAGATGAGCACGGTTGGTGTCGGTATCCGCCATCGCTTCTAAGCAGGTCATGGACTGCCCCAACTGAGCAGAGTCGGGGCGTCTCCTCATTTGGCCATCCGTTCATCGGATGGCTTTTTTTTGCGTTTCCGCCCCCAACTGCAACCTCAGGATGCGGCGCAGTTCCAGGATCGCCTCCGGCGTTTCCTGCACGCTATGCGAATAGAGGATGATCTTTTCGGATTCCGCGCCGTCCAGGTGGGCGCTGCGGTACGGAACCAGGCCGTCGTCCGATTCCTCCAGCGGCAGGTCCGGCGTGTCGTTCGCGATGATGCTGTGGTAGCGCACCGACGGCGAAATCGGCATCCGCGCGATCAGTTGCACGAAGCGGTCGTTCTCGCTGAGATTGTCCACGCCATTGGGCACCCGCGCCCGCGATTCGGGCAGGGGCGCCCCGTCCGGATCCGCCAGGCTGTTGAACTTGGCGAACTGCCGGACCACGGCGGCCGGCAGCGTGATCAGGTTGGACAGCCAGCGCGACAGCGTATTCTCGGCAAACGGCGTGCCCCGGTGCGGCGCCGCGATGAACACCGCCCGCGTGATGCCGGGAAACGCCTCGAAACTCAGGATGGGATCGAACTCCGCATGCACTTGCTCGAGCCGGCGGCGGTCCAGCGGCGCGCGGCCGCGCAGCGCGTCGTCCCACAGCAAGGAGCCGGACGAGGACACCAGCAGCCGGCCCAGCACGCCGCCCATGCTGTGGCCGATGAGCACGGCGTCGCGCGAGGCCTGGGCCGTGCCCGCGGGATCGAAATGCGCCATCGTCCGGCCCAGCGCCTCGCGGATGGCATGGTTGTTCATCGCCAGCGGCGCGTTGGTGGGGTAATAGACCTGCCAGATCTGGTAGTGCTGGCGCAGCGTCTCGTCGCCCAGCACCTCGTTGGCGACGTTGATCCAGGCCTCCGGACTGCTGGCCAGGCCATGCAGCATGATGATGGTGCGCCGGCCGGGGTCATAGGGCTGCAGCAGGTACACGTGCGGCGCCTCGATGCCCTCGGCGCTGCCCAGCACGTTGCGCAGCGCCTGGGTGGCGAAGCCGGAACGCGCCAGCCACAGGCCGTAGCCCGACGTGAAATTCGCGGCCAGCGGCACCTTGGCGCCGGCCAGTTGCACGGCGTCGCGCTTGTAGGGATCGTATCCGGTCAGGGTGGCTTCGCGCGTGGCCATCACCTGCTCCAGGGTGTCCCCGGGGAAACTCAGGATGGCCGTCACGGCCGGAAAAGGCGTTTCGCTGAACGGCGTCTTGAAGGTGTCGGCGTCGTTCACGCGGCGGGCCGTGACCGCCACCAGTTCCGCGCCGAAACCGTCGCGGCGGTACATGCTGCGCAGTCCCTGGAACGTCAGGGTGGATGCAGGCACCAGTTCGTGCGGCAGCCGCCGGCCCTCGGCCAGCTTGACCTCCGACATCTCGCCCTGGATCCGCCAGGGGCCCGCCGCCACCGGCGCGCCCGGCTCCGGCGGATGGCCGCGATACTGCTCGAACAGCCGGGTGACGGCCTGCTGGACGGCGTAGTTGTAGTAGTCGCGCACCTGGGTCTGCCTGTCCTCGAACGCGCGGTCGCGGGGCGAACGCGGCGTGAAAAACAGGTAGGCGTAGGCGGCGCGCGCGGTCTGCAGATAGGCGTCCAGCAGCCGGTCGGTGTCGTCTTGCCCGACGGGGCGCTGCTTCTCGATCGCCAGCGCGTCCATCAGCCAGACTTCGGACAGCGTGGCCAGGCGCCGTTCGCTGTCCAGCCCTTCCATCGTCGCCAGCGACCGGGTGCAGGCGTCGCGGTCCTTGCGGCAGTCCTGCGCGTTCAGGCCCAGCACGGCCATGGCCTCGCGCGCCGAAGCGCTGAGCCGGCCGGTGGTGAGCGCGTCGCCGCGGCGCTGGGCGATGTAGTCCTGCGTGCTGACGGAAGACACCTTGACGCCCGCGCAGCCGGCGCACAGGAAAACGCCCGCGAACGCCATACCCCGCGTCCCGGCTGCCAAGCGGCGGCCCCACCCTGCCGCCATCATCGGGCGCTCCTGGCCGCCGCGGGCTCGCGGATCGCGCGGGAAAACGCGACCGGATCCGGCCCGGGCAAGGCCGGCACGCCGATGAAGCCCTGTTCGCGCAGCACAGCCAGGGACTGGCCGCCATCGAGCCCGCCCTGCTCGTACAGGTACTCCGGCAGATAGCCGGACAGCAGAATGCGGTAGTCCATGGGCAGGCCCGGCACGATGGCGCGCACCATGCGGTAGACCAGCGTCGTGCAGTTGGCCGTCACCGTATGGTAGAAGCGCGGCGTGTCGACCAGTTCATTGGCCGTGCGCACGTAGGACAGGAACAGTTCGCGCATGGCCGGCGCCGGCATGTCGACCGGATACCGGTAGACGCGCTCGGCGCGCGGTCCGGCCCGCACATAGAGGATGTCGCGCTCTTCCGCGGCGACGACGCTCAGCTCGAACTGTTTGAAGAAACCGCCCAGCTCGGAGAACTGTTCGCCGCGTTCCTTGCGTATCTCGACCGAGAACACGACATGGCGGCCGTCGCTGAAGCCGAACGACACCAGCGTATGCGCGATCGCCGGACTGCTCCAGTAGGACAGGACCATGTCCACCGATGCAAGCCGGTCCAGGTCGTAGCGCCGGGTTTCCCAGCGCGGCGTATAGCGGGCATCGCTGTCCGGCTGCCAGTCGAAGTTGCGCACGTTTTCCAGCGTGACGACGGACCCCGCGACACTGCCGCGCAGCGTCCGCGCCACGTCGTCGGCCCATACCCGATCGTTGGACGGCGCCAGCGCCTGCCACCAGCCGCAAAGCGCCGCCAGCCCGATCAGGTAAGCCCATAGCGCCCGCCGCGGGCGTCCGCGCCACAGCGCCGCCGCCGCGTAAATGCACAGACCGCCCCACGCAAGCGCGGCCACGGCCTGGAAGACAGCGCCTCCGGGCGCGCGGTAGGCCAGCGCCAGGCAGCCCCACAGCGCGGAAAACGCCAGCAGCGCGCTGAGGACGATACGGCCCGCGATGGCGAGGGCGCGGCGCATTGCAGGGCTAGCTTGCGCCATATTGCTGCACGATTTCCAGCACGCCGTTGATGACGAACTGCACCGCCATGCACACCAGCAGGAAACCCATGATGCGGGAGATGGCCTCTACCCCGCCCTGGCCGATCACCGCGACGATGCGGCCGGCCGAACGCAGGCAGATCCAGAACAGCAGGCCCAGCAGCGAAAACACGATGACCGGCGTAATGGCCACCACCCACGGCGCATAGACCGGCGTTACGGTCGAATCGACCGACGCGGCGCCGCTGATGATCATGGCGATGGTGCCCGGGCCCGCGGTCCCCGGCAGGGCCAGCGGCACGAACGCGATGTTGGGCACCTGCCGGTTGGCCTGCGCGTCGGCGACGTCGGCTTCGGATGCGCTGGCGTCGCCCGAGGGAAACACCATGCTGAAACCGATGCTGGCCACGATCAGCCCGCCCGCGATGCGCAGCCCCGGGATCGATATGCCGAAGGTATGCATGATCCAGGCGCCGGCGTAATAGGTCACGACCATGATGCCGACCACATAGAACGCCGCCTGGGTCACCTGGCGCTCGCGTTCCTTGTACGGGATGTGCTGGCCCAGGGACAGCAGCAGCGTCATGGAGGTGAGCGGGTTGGCCAGCGGCAGCATCAGGGCCAGCCCCAAGCTCACCAGCTTGCCCAATTGAACCAGGTCGTCGGTCATGCAGGCGCCTTGTACGAAAAAAGCGCAGCCTTCTGCCTATCAGCCGCGCGGGAAATTTTCAATAGTGTAATGTACTATACATTACGCATATCGGCCGGAACGGGATGTCGGCTACATTACCGCCCGCTACCGCCCGGAGGCAGGAGGACGAAGTGAGCACCGATTCCAACGATCCAGCGCCGCGCCCGCTGACCAGCAAGGGCGAAGCCCGGCGCGTGCGCCTGCTGGAGGCGGCCACGCAATCGTTGCTGGAGCACGGCTACGCCCAGACGTCCATCCAGCGCGTGCTGCGGCAGGCCGGCGGTTCCGCCGCCACCGCCTACCAATTATTCGGCAACAAAGAGGGCCTGCTGGCGGCGGTGCTGCAGCATGAACTGGACGGCATGCGCGCGGCGGTATTCCCCGACGCGATGCTGGAACAGCCCGTCGGCACGGCGCTGTACGAGCTGGCCGTGCGCCTCCTGACCTATGCCCTGCACCCCAAATCGGTGGCCTTGTACCGCCTGGTGGTATCGGAATGCCATCGCCTGCCGCAACTGGCCGAGTCGCTGCGGCTGGCGGTGGAAACGCAGATCCACGCGCCGCTGGAACTCTGCCTGCGCAAAGCCTGCGAGCGCGGCGAACTGCGCATCGACGATCCGCGCCAGGCCGCGCTGACCCTGGGCAACCTGATCAATGGCCTGGCCTCCCATGGACGCCTGTCCGGCGGCAGCGAGAGCGGGCCGGACGCCGAGCACCTGGCCACCTGCCGCTACGGCGTCGACACGCTGCTGCGCGCTTTCCGCCCCTAGGGCCGCCGCCCTGCCCGCGCCAGCATCAGCGCCGCCCCCGCCATGAGCGCCGCGGCCAGCCACAGGTTGGCCCGCAGGCCCAGCGCATCCACGCTGGGCACGCCCAGCAGCGAGCCCGCGGCGATGCCCAGGTTGAACACCGCCACGAACAGCGAGGTGGCGGCTTCGACGGCGTCGGGCGCCGCTTTCATCATCCAGGTCTGCAGCGACACCGACACGCCGCCGTAGGCCAAGCCCCACGCGATCAGCAGGGTCGCGGCCGCCGGGCGGAACTGCCCCAGCACGCTGAGCAGCAGCAAGGCCAGCAGCAGGCCCGCCGCAATGGCGCGCAGGGTCGCGGCCGGGCGCCGGGCGGCGGCGCCGCCGCACAGGAAATTGCCGGCCACGCCCGCCGCGCCATAGGCGAACAGCAGCGGCCCGATCCAGGCCTGGCCGAATCCCGCGTGGGCCTGCAGCAGCGGACGGACGAAGGTATAGGCCATGAAATGCCCCGCGACCAGGCACAAGGTGATCAGCAGGCCCAGCCTCAGCCCGGGGTTGGCCAGTTGCGATACCACCTGGCGCGCGCGCAGCGTGCGCTGGGCGGGCAGCGGCGGCAGGCTCAGGGCGTTCAGCAGCAGCACGCCCGCGCACAATGCCGCCATGGCGAAAAACGCCGCGCGCCATCCCGCCAGGTCGCCGATGAACGCGCCCAGCGGCACGCCCAGCACGGACGCCACCGCCACGCCGCCGAAGATGACCGACGTGGCCGGCCCGACCGCGCCGGGCGCGACCAGCCGGGCCGCGAGCCCGCCCGCGATCGCCCACACCCCGCCGATGCAGAACCCCACCAGTACCCGCGCCGCCAGGAACCACGGCATGCCAGGCGCAAGCGCGCTGGCGACATTGGCGCCGGCCAGCAGCGCCAGCAGCCCGCACAGAATGGCGCGCCGGTCGGCGCCTTTCGCGCCGACGACGACCAGCGGCGCGAACAGCGCCGCCAGCAGCGCGGGCACGAACAGCATGAAGCCACCCGTGCCGACGGACACGTCCAGCGCGGCGGTGATGGGCACGAACAGCCCCACCGGCAGCATTTCGGTGGTGACGACGCAGAACGTCGCCATGCCCACGGCCGAGACGGCCAGCCAGGGGCGCCGCGCGCCCGGCGCCGCCTGCGGTTCGGAAAGCGGGGAGCCTGGGATGGCGCTGTCTTGCTGGGCGATGCCGCGGGTCATGTCGAAGGATTCCGGTAAAGGCCCGAGCCGGGCCGACCCTTAGGCAGTCTACTGTTTCCAATCTGCTGATAAAGTAGGCAAACCGATAAACATAAGGGACGAATCGTGCGCAATACTCCCCTGCCCGGCGCCCGCCTGGACCATATCGGGGACCTGCTGGCCTTCGTGCGCGTGGCGGACTCGCAGAGCTTCACCGCGGCGGCCGAGAAACTGGGCCTGTCCCGGTCCGCCATCGGCAAATGCATCGCGCGCCTGGAACAGGGCCTGGGCCTGCGGCTGCTCCATCGCAGCACCCGCAGCGTCAGCCTCAGCGACGAGGGCCGCGTCTTCCACGAGCACGCGCTGCGCATCCTGGCCGAAGTGGAAAACGCGGCCGACGCGATGGACAGCCGCAAGCAGGCGCCCCGCGGACGGCTGCGCATCGACCTGCCGGTGTCCCTGGGCCGCCTGCACGTCATGCCGCTGCTGCGCGATTACCTGCGGAAATGGCCCGAGGTGGAAGCGGACGTCAGCTTCTCCGACGACTACACCGACCTGATCCGCGACGGCGTGGACGTCGCCATCCGCGTCGGCGGAAACACGGACAGCCGGCTGGTGCGCCGGGTGCTGGCGCCGCACCGTCTGGTCACCTGCGCCTCGCCCGGCTACCTGGACCGGCACGGCGCGCCCGCCACGCCCGACGACCTGGCCGGCCACCAGACCATGGCCTTCACGCACGCCGGGGCGCCGGTGCCCTGGCGCTATGCGGTCAACGGCCAGGAGCGGCAGGTGCAGGCGGCGGGACGCTTGCGCATGGGCGATACCGAGGCCTTGCGCGACGCCGCGCTGGCGGACGCGGGCATCGCGCAATTGGGCGCCTTCCTGGTGGGCGCGGACCTGCGCGCCGGACGGCTGGTGGAAGTGCTGGCATCCTACGCCCCGGCCGGCGCCCCGGTATGCGCGGTGTACCCGCACCGCCGCCACCTCGCGCCCAAGGTGCGCGTCCTGATCGACGGCATCGCGCGCGCCTGGAGCGCCGGCGCGCCCTGGGCCGCCGGCCCGGAGCCGCGCTGATCTGCATCGTCCTTTATGATATTGAGCATTGCGATTCCTTATGCAATACCGGATACCCCAGGACGCTGCCTAGCATATCCCTGCCTGCCGCCCGCGGCGTCCCGCCTTTTTCCCCGGAGTTTTTCTTGAGCGATATTTATCAATTCAGCCGCGGCAACGCCCCGCTGCTGATCTCCATTCCCCACCTGGGCAGCCAGATCCCCGACTCGCAGCGCGCGCAGATGACGGCGCTGGGCCTGCAGTCCGGCGACACCGACTGGCACCTGGACACGCTGTACCGTTTCGCCGAATCCCTGGGCGCCTCGGTCCTGGGCGCGCGCTACTCGCGCTACGTGGTGGACCTGAACCGCCCGCCCAACGACGAGAGCCTGTACCCCGGCCAGACCAAGACCGGCCTGTGCCCGACGCAGACCTTCCGCGGCGACGCGCTCTACCACGACGACGCCGTGCTGACGGACGCCGAGCGGGCCCGCCGGCTCGAGGCCTACTGGCAGCCCTACCACGCCAAGCTGCGAGAAGAACTGGACCGCATCAAGGCCGAGCACGGCACCGTGCTGCTCTGGGAAGCCCATTCCATCGCCAGCGTGCTGCCGCGCCTGTTCGAAGGCAAGCTGCCCGACCTGAACATCGGCACCTCCGACGGCGCCGCCTGCGCCCCCGACATCCTCGCGGCGGTGGAAGACCGTTTGCGCGACTGTTCCGCGTACACCTGGGCCGTCAACGGCCGCTTCAAGGGGGGTTACATCACGCGCCACTACGGCGCGCCGGCGGACAATGTCCACGCCATCCAGCTCGAGATGTGCCAGTCCACCTACATGGACGAGACCTACCCCTACGGCTATCGCCCGGACCTGGCCGGCAAGGTGATCCCGGTGGTCGAAAGCATGGTGCAGGCCGCCCTGCGGCAGACCACCGCGCGCCCGCGCTGAGTCCGCGCCCCTTGCCGCCCGGCCCCTGGCGATGAACCGCTATCCGTTCAACACCACGGAAAGCTATCCGGAGTGGAACCTGCTGCTGACCTGGGTCGCGGTGGTGGAGTCCGCGTCGGTGTCCGGCGCGGCGCGCCTGCTGGACCTGTCGCAGGCGGCGGTATCGCAGCGCGTGAAGCAATTGGAGGCCGCGATGGCGACCGTGCTGCTGGACCGCAGCACGCGGCCGGCGCGGCCCACGCCCGCCGGCGAGTTGCTGTTCGACCACGCCGCGCGCCTGCTGGCGCAGGCCGGGGACATGACGGAAAGCGTGCGCAACCTGAGCCGGGCCAAGCGCAATATCGTCCGCTTCGGCTGCGTGGATTCGTTCGCGGGCACGCTGGGGCCCACGCTGATCCACGGGCTGTCCGGCGCCTCGCGCCAGATCCGGCTGTGGTCGGGCATCACGCCCGTGCTCGACAAGCAACTGGAAGACCGGCAACTGGACCTGGTGGTGACCACCAGCGCATCCGCCGGCAAGCCCGCGATCCGCAAGTACAGCCTGTTCAGCGAACCCTATCTGCTGATCGTGCCGCGTTCCCTGGACATGGGCAGGATCGATACGCTGAAGGAACTGGGCAGGCGCACGCAGTTCATCCGCTACAGCGCCCGCTCCTTCATCGGCGCCGAGATCGACCGCCTGATCGAGGGGCACGGCGTAATGATCGAACGCACGTTCGAGTTCGACAACACCGATCCGCTCCTCAGCCTGGTCACGGCGGGGCTGGGCTTCGCGATCAGCACGCCGCTGTGCATCTGGCAGTCGCGCCATTTCGTGGACCAATTGCGGGTGCTGCCGCTGGCGCCCTACCTGGGCATCGCGCGCAACGACGACGGCAGCCTGTCGCGCACGCTCTACCTGGCCGCGCGCCAGCAGGAAGTCGGCAAGCTGCCGACCGAGGCCCGGGACGTGATCCTGATGGCGATGGAACGCCTGATCCAGAAGGACATCGCCCCGGCCCTGGGGCTGCCGCCCGCCACGCTGTGGCGCAGCACGCGGCGCTGACCCCGCTTCACCTCACGGCAAGGCCGCCGTCAGGGCCGGCACGGCATCGAACAGGTCGGCGACCAGGCCGTAGTCCGCCACGCCGAAGATCGGCGCTTCGCCGTCCTTGTTGATGGCGACGATGGTCTTGGCGTCCTTCATGCCGGCCAGATGCTGGATGGCCCCGGAAATCCCGACCGCCACGTACAGCTCGGGCGCGACGATCTTGCCGGTCTGGCCCACCTGCCAATCGTTGGGCGCATAGCCGGCGTCGACCGCGGCGCGCGAGGCGCCCAGGGCCGCGCCCAGCTTTTCCGCCAGCGGATCCAGCAGCTTGAAGTTGTCGGCGCTGCCCAGGCCGCGGCCGCCCGAGACCACGGCGCGGGCGCTGCCCAGGTCGGGCCGCTCGGACACGGCGATCTCGCGGCGGACGAAGCGCGCGCGGCTGTCGCAGGGCGCGGCCTCGACCGTCTCGATCGCGGCATCGCCGCCCTGGGCCGGCGCCGCGTCGAAGGCCGTGGCGCGGATCGTCGCCACCACCACCGGATAGCCGCTGCGCACGGTCTCGATCGCGTTGCCCGCGTAGATGGGCCGCTTGAACGTGTCCGGAGCCAGCACCTGGATCACGTCGGACACCTGGGCCACGTCCAGCATGGCGGCGATGCGCGGCGCGACGCTCTTGCCCTGGGCCGTGGCCGCCATGAACACATGGGAATAGCCGCCGGCCATCGCCACGGCCTGGCTGGCCAGGTTTTCCGCCAGGCCGTCGGCCAGTTGCGGCGATTGCGCCAACAGCACCTTGGCCACGCCGCCCGCGCGGGCGGCGGCTTCGGCCGCCGCCTGCGCATCGGCGCCCGCCACCAGCACGTGCACCGGCATGCCCAGTTCGCCGGCGGCGGCGATGGCGTTGAGCGTAGCGCCGTTCAGGGCGCGCCCGTCGTGTTCGGCAATAACGAGTACGGTCATCAGATCACCTTCGCTTCGTTCTTCAGTTTGTCGAGCAGCGCGGCCACGTCGGCCACCTTCACGCCGGGCGCGCGCGCCGCGGGCGCTTCGACGCGCAGCGTTTCCAGGCGGGACGCGGGATCCACGCCCAGCCCTTCCGGCGTCTCGGTATCCAGCGGCTTCTTCTTGGCCTTCATGATGTTGGGCAGCGTCACGTAGCGCGGCTCGTTCAGGCGCAGGTCGGCCGTGACCACGGCCGGCAGGGCCAGCTCCAGCACCTCCAGGCCGCCGTCGACCTCGCGCGTGACGCGGGCCGTGCCGCCGTCCACCTGGATGTCGCTGGCATTGGTGGCCTGCGGCCAGCCCAGCAGGGCCGCCAGCATCTGCCCGGTCTGGCAGGCGTCGTCATCGATCGCCTGCTTGCCCAGGATCACCAGGGCCGGCTGCTCCTTGCGCACCACCTCGCGCAGCAGCTTGGCCACCGCCAGCGGCTGCAGCGCGGCGTCGGTCTGGACCAGCACGCCCCGGTCCGCGCCGATGGCCAGCGCGGTGCGCAGCGTTTCCTGCGACTGCGCGGTGCCGCAGGAAACCGCGACGACCTCGCTTGCCGCGCCCTGCTCTTTCAGGCGCACGGCGGCCTCGACGGCGATCTCGTCGAACGGGTTCATCGACATTTTCACGTTGCCGATGTCGACGCCGCTCTGGTCGGTCTTCACGCGCACGTTGACGTTGTAGTCAACCACGCGCTTGACCGCGGCAATTACCTTCATGAAAACCTCCAGGAGAAAAGAGTGACATGCGCCTCCGGGAACCGGGCCCCGGCTTGCCGGCGCAAACGGTTCAGGTACAGCCCGGATCGGCGACGCCGATATCCAGCACCACGGCGGCGACGCCATCGGACGGCAGGCCCGCCGCCGGCACGAACGCGCCGCAGGCATCGCCGCCGCCGGCCGTGACCACGAATTCATCCGCCGCCAGCGCCACGCCCGGCGCCTCTGCGAGTCGGCCCGCGCGCAGGGCCAGCGCCAGCCGGATCGTCCGGGCGGGGCCGTCCAGCGCACCGGCCCGCAGCGCGGCGGCCGGTCCGCCGATGGCGCACACGCAGGCCCTTGCCGCGCGGCGCAGCACGAACAGGTTCAGCACGCGCACGGGATCGCCCAGCAGGCGGGACTGGAAGGCGGCATCGCCGCTGAACCCGGCGGGCTTCCCGGGCAGCAGCAGGACCGCCGCGCCTTCGCCGCGCAGCGCCACGCCTTGCCCCGACAGCACCACCGACACGCGGTCATAGCCGGGAAAGCGCGAGTACGGGCCGTCGCGGTCGATATCGGCGATGCTTGCGCGCCAGCGCCCGGCGCCGTCCGCCGCCAGCGTGCGGGTGCGGCCGCCGCCATTCTTCCAGGGTTCGGACGGCAGCGCCAGCCAACTGGCGGGCGCGGAATCAGGACACCGCGCCAAGGCCGTACTTCCCGGTAAGCAGCGCGCCGCGCTGGAAGCGGCCGATGTCGTAAGGCGCGAGCGACACGTCGGTGGGCAGCCCCAGCGCTTCCTGCGCCAGCACCCGGCCCACGGTGGGCGAGAGCTTGAACCCGTGGCCCGAGAAGCCGAACCCCACGACCAGGCCGTCCACGCCGCCGACGCGGCCCAGCACCGGGTTCCAGTCGGGCGTCACGTCGTACACGCCGGTCCAGGAAGACGCCAGGCCCGCGGTCTCGTAGGCGGGGAAGCGTTCCGCCACCTGCGCGCCCACTTCGGCGACATAGTCCAGCGGAATGTCGCCCTGCTCGGTATCGCTTTGCTGCAGTTTTTCGCCGACGACGCCTTCGCTCACCAGCATCTGGTTGCCGCCATAGCTGCGGCAGTACAGCATCCCCGGGGACGCCAGGTCTTTGTAGACGGGCATGGAATAGGTATAGGGCGCCTGTTCGCATTCCAGCGCCAGCACGGCGTGGCGCTCGGGCACCACGGGCATGGGCACGCCGGTCCAGGCCGCCAGTTCCGCGGTCCAGATATTCTGCGTGCTGATGACCAGCGGGCTGGCGTAGTCCCCTTCCGAAGTCGACACGCCCGCCACCCGGCCGTTCTCGACCAGCAAGCGCCGCACGTCGACGTTCTCGCGGATGGTCACGCCGCGGCGGCGCGCGCCGCGCGCGAAGCCGGTGGCCACGAGATAGGCGTCGGCGAAGCCCGCGTCGGGTTCGAAGCCGATCAGCGCGGCGTCGTCGAACGATGCGATGGGCAGCAGCTCGCGAGCCTGCGCGGCGTTCAGCATTTCCAGCGCGATACCTTGCCGGACCTGCTGCGCCAGGGCGCTGCGCAGCGGCTCCAGCTTGGCGTCGTCCGCCGCGCTGATCAGATAGCCGCACTTGACCAGGCCGCAGGACGCTTCCTCGTCGCCGACATAGTTGGCGAAATCGTTGAACACGGCCCACGAGCGCCGGGCCAGTTCCACGTTTTCGCGCACCGAATAATGGGTGCGCAGAATGCCGGAGGACTGCGAGGTCGTGCCCGCGCCGATGGTCGCCCGGTCCAGCACCAGCACGTTCTTCGCGCCCAGCTCCGCCAGGTGGAAGGCCACGGAACTGCCGATCACGCCGGCACCAATCACGATCACGTCAAAACTTTTCACGACAAGGCTCCAGGAACAAGTGGCGCGAGTGTGAACCCGGCCTTCCGGCGCCGCCGCAATATAAGCCTGGCGAAACTTGACCATCGCCGCTGCTTATATTCACGCCGCCGGGCCGTGTACAGGCGAAAGTCACGTCTGCCGCGCCCGAGAGCGCCGGTGACGTGACATCCATCAGTCAATCTACATTCACGTAGGGGAAGAATATGCACATGAATCGCCGCGCCATGTTGGCGCGCACCGCTGCACTGGCGGGCGCAAGCATCCTCGGATTTCCCATGATCGGCCGCGCGGCCGGCGCGTCGTACACCTACGGCGGCTCGGCCTGGCTGGGCCACTACTCGGCCTACATCGCCATGAAGACCGGCCTGTTCGCCAAGCAGGGCCTGGACATCAAGTGGCAAAGCTTCGCGACCTCGTCCGACCGCATGAGCGCGGTGATGGCCGGCAACGTCGACCTGGCCGGCACCGGCGTGGTGTCGTCGCTGGCCCTGATGGCCGCGGGCGCACGGCAGTTCCAGGTCATCGCCACGCCCAACAACTTCGGCCGCGCCGAAGGCGTGCTGGTGCGCGAGGACGTCACGTCCGTGGCCGGCCTGAAGGGCAAGAAAATCGGCGTCACCTACGCGTCCAGCGCCCACGTGCTGCTCCTGGACGTGCTGCGCCAGGCCGGCATGGACCCGGACAAGGACGTGTCCATCATCAATCTGCCGGCCACCAACATCCTGTCGGCCTACCAAGGCGGGCAGATCGACGCGGCCGTCGCCTGGACCCCGGCCTTCGACCGCATCAAGGCCGTGCCGGGCACCCGCGTGCTGCTGGACGACACCGCCTTCTCGCTCTACAAGCAGTACGCCATCACCCCCGGCCCGGACGTGCTGCTCACGCGCGCCAAGCTGGGCCGGGATAATCCCGAAGCGGTGCGCAAGTTCCTGCATGCCGTGTTCGAGGCCAACGCCATGCTCAGCGGCCAGCCCGAGGAAGCCGCGGGCGTGCTGCTGGAACTGACCGGCCTGTCCCGGGAGGAGCAGCTCGCCGTCATCAAGCAGACGCAGTGGTACTCGGCCGCCGACCAGAAGGCGCTGATGGTCGATCCGGGCAATTTCGTGAACGGCATGCAGCAACTGGCGGAAATGCTGGTCGCGCTCAAGCAGATCGACCGCGCGCCCGCGGTCAAGGACTGGGTCCAGGTCTCGTACCTGTAAGCACGGAACCGCCCGCCTATGTCCACGCGTCCGTCTTCAAGGGAAACCCGGCTGATCTGGGTCAGCGCGCTTTCGCTCCTGGCTTTCCTGCTCTGCTGGGAAGCGCTGTGCCGCGCCGGCGCGGTCGATCCCATCTTCCTGCCCGCGCCGTCCCAGGTGCTCGCGCGCGCCCTGTCCATGTCGGACCAGGGCACGCTGTTCTACAACGTGCTGGCGTCGACCCGCCGCGTCATGGTGGGTTTCATGGCGGCGGTCGCCGTGGCCATTCCACTGGGGATCCTGCTGGGCACCTCGAAAGTGGCGCGCGCCGTTTTCGATCCCATCATTTCCTTTCTGCGGCCGCTGCCGTCCATGAGCTGGATCCCGCTGTCGCTGCTGTGGTTCGGCATCACCGAGACGCAGAAATACAGCATCGTCTTCATGGGCTCCTTCGTGCCCGCCCTGCTCTACGTGATGGAAGCCACCCGCAGCATCGATCCCGTGCTGGTGCGCGCCGCCCGCAACCTGGGCGCCAACCGCTGGCAGGTCATGCGCGAAGTGCTGTTTCCCGGCTGTCTGCCGCAGATCCTCTCGGGCATGAAGATCATCCTGGGGCTGTCCTGGACCTGCGTCATCTCGGCCGAGCTGGTGGCGTCCAAGGAAGGCCTGGGCTTCATGATCATGAACGGCAAAGAGTTCTTCCAGACCGACACCGTGGTGCTCGGCATGGTCCTGATCAGCTTCACCGTGCTGGTGACCGATCTGTGCTTGCGTCTACTCGAACGATGGGTGCTGTCATGGCAACGATGAACGACGATACGATGATCCGCCTTGCCGGCATCTCCAAGGCCTACGGGGACATCGCCGTGCTCGACAAGGTCGACCTGGAGGTCCGGCGCGGCGAATTCCTGGTGCTGCTGGGCGCGTCCGGCTGCGGCAAGTCCACGCTGCTGAACCTGATGGCGGGCTTCATCGCGCCGGACAGCGGCAGCGTCGCCGTCAACGGCAAGCCGGTGACCGACGTGACCGCGGCCTGCGGCATGGTGTTCCAGCAATACGCCCTGTTCCCGTGGCGCACCGTGCAGGAAAACGTGGAGTTCGGCCTGAAGATGCGCGGCATGTCCCGCCAGGAACGCGCGCCCATCGCGCGCAAATACATCGAGATGGTGGGGCTGAAGCAGGCGGCGGACAAGTATCCGCACGCGCTCTCGGGCGGCATGAAGCAGCGCGTATCGATCGCCCGCGTGCTGGCCAACGATCCGGCCGTGATGCTGTTCGACGAACCCTTCGCCGCGCTGGACGCCATGACCCGGCAGGTGCTGCAGGACCAGTTGCTGTCGATCTACGAACAGAGCGGCAAGACCATCGTGTTCATCACGCATTCGATCGACGAGGCGCTGACCCTGTCCACCCGCATGGCCGTCATGGGGTCCAAGCCCGGACGCATTGTGCAGGACATCCACAACGACCTGCCCCATCCGCGCAGCGCGGACGTGCAGCTATCGCCGCGCTTCGTGGAACTGAAGCGGGCCATCTGGGAACGCGTGCAGGAAGAAGTGACGCGCAGCATGGAGCTGGCCGTGTAGGCTTCCCACCGCCGCGATTTGTCCGTCCCCGCCCCAGGCGCCTCAGGGTCCCTGGGGTTTTTTTCGCCTTCGCTTCGCGGGTTTACCCCAAGTATTCTGATCAGAATCCAGATCGTAGTATATCAAGTGAGCTACGTAAAACATTACGAGCCACAACGAAAAATACGTGGAGACGATAAATGAAGACATGGAGTCCCGCCGTCCGTGGCGCGCTGGCCCTGTGCGCCCTGTACGCAGCGAGCGCCCACGCCGCCGACCCGGATACGTTCAAGATCGGCGGCGTGGTATCGCTGTCCGGCACCTACGGCATTTTTGGCGAAGACATGCGCAAGGGCGTCACCATCGCCATCGAACAGCGCGGCGGCAAGGTGCTGGGCAAGCCGATCCAGGTCACCTGGGAGGACGACGAAACCAAGCCCCAGCCCGCCGTCCAGAAGACCACCCGCCTCATCTCCGACGGTTCGCAGATGATCTTCGGCGCGGTCAGCTCCGCCAGCACGCTGGCCATCATGAACATCGCCAAGCAGCGCAAGATCCCGCACCTGGTCACCATGTCGGCCGACGACAAGATCACCGTGCCTGGCGGTTCGCGCTACACGTTCCGCACGTCCAACACGCTGGGCATGGAACAGCGGATGGCGCTGGCCTACACGAAGGAGCAAAAGCTCAAGCGCATCTACGGCGTCACCGCCGATTACCAGGCCACGCGCGATAGCTGGGACTGGTACCGGAAGGAAGCCGAGAAAGCGGGCGTCGAGATCGTGGGAGCGGACTTCCCGCCGCTGGGCAACCGCGACTACTCGTCCATCGCCGACAAGATCGCGCGTTCCAACGCCGACGGCGTGGCGCTCTTCATGACGGGTTCGGACGCGGTCACCATGGTGAAGCAGGCCGGCCAGATCGAGCTGGGCAAGACGCGCAGGATCTTCGGCCCGGTCATCGCCGACGAAACCATGGCGGCGGGCGTGGGCCCCACGTCGGTGGGCGTCCAGTCCGGCGTGCGCTACCACTTCACGGTCGAGAACGACGCCAACAAAGCCTTCGTCGAGGCGTTCCGCAAAAAGTACGACGAGTTCCCCTCCGCCGCCGCGGGCGAGGCCTACGACGGCATGAGCTGGTGGCTGGACGTGGTCGACAAGACCGGCACCTGGGACAGGGAAAAGTGGGTCGAGGCCTTCGCCGGCAGCGTGCGCGAGAACTCGGTGGAAGGCACCAAGACCATGCGGGCCTGCGACCACCAGGCCATGCAGAACGGCTTGTGGGGCGTCGTGGACGCGGGCAAGCCGCCCCAGCCCGCCTACGTGATGGACATCGTCCGCGTGTTCCCGCCGGACCAGGTCTTCGACGCCTGCGCGGGCTGAACGCGCCGCGCCCGACACACCGGCCGGCCCGCGGGCCGGCTTTCTCCCGGCGCGCCCGCGCGCCGCCTGACGGATATCTGCCATGTCCACCGTGATCATCGGCCTGAGCCTGGGAATGCTGCTGTTCCTGCTGGCCTCCGGCCTTACGCTTATTTTCGGCATGCTGGGCGTCATCAACTTCGCCCACGGCGCGCTGTACATGCTGGGCGCCTACCTCGCCTTCGACGTCCAATTGCGCACCGGCTCCTTCATCGCCGGGCTGGCCGCGGCGACGGCCGGCGTGGGGCTGGCGGGCATGGCCATGGAGCGGCTGGCCCTGCGCCCGCTCTATAGCCGCCCCCACTTCTACCAGTTGATCCTGACCTTCGGCTTCATCCTGGTCATCAGCGAAGCCGTGAAGATCGTCTGGGGCCTGGGCTACCAGGAAACGCCGATGCCCGCGGCGCTGGCCGGCACGGTCGAGCTGGCCGGCAGCACCATTCCCGTCTACCGCCTCTTCGTCATCGCCTTCGGCCTGCTGGTCTCCGCCGCGCTCTTCTTCGTGCTGGAGAAAAGCACCTTCGGCATGCTGGTCCGCGCGGCCAGCAGCGACGGCGAGATGGTGCGGATCCTGGGCCTGCCGGCCGCCGCCATCCGCAGCGCCGTGTTCGGCGTGGGCGCCGCGCTGGCTGGCCTGGCGGGCGCCATCTCCGCCCCGCTGTTCCCGATCGAGCTGGGCATGGCCACCAACACCATCATCGATTGCTTCATCGTGGTGATTCTCGGCGGGCTGGGCAATATCCGGGGCGTGGTCGCCGCGTCGCTGCTCATCGGCATGGTCCGCGCCGTCGGCTACACCTTCATGCCTAGCTGGGTCGACATCCTGACCTTCGCCATGCTGATCGCCACGCTGCTCACGCGTCCGCAAGGACTGTTTTCCCGTCAAGCGAGGCTGGCATGAAGACTTCCCGCCAAAACGCCGCGATCGCCGCCTGCGTTGCCGCCGTGGTGCTGGCGGTGCCCTTCTGCACGCAAAACGATTTCCTGCTCAACCTGAGCATTCTCATCATGGTGTGGTCGATCTTCGCCGTGGGCTTCGACCTGGTGTTCGGGCTGCTCGGCATGGTGTCCTTCGGCCATGCCGCCTTCCTCGGCACGGGCGGCTATGCGCTGGCCCTGGCCACGCAACGCTACGGCCTGTCCTTCGAGGCGGGCCTGGGCCTCGCCATCCTGGCCGGAGCGGCCTGCGCCTGGATCTTCAGCATCTTCGCGCTGCGGGTCTCGGGGATTTTTTTCGCGCTCGTCACCCTGGCGCTGTCCCAGCTCATGTACATCCTGGCCGACAGCAAGCTGCGCGAATGGACGGGCGGCGCGGACGGACTGCCCGGCATCGGCCGGCCGGAGCTCGCCGGCATCGACTTCTTCGACACCGTGAACTTCTATTGGTACGTGGCGGCGGTGTTCGCCCTGGTAATAGCCCTGATGGCGATGCTGCGCGCCTCGCCCTTCGGCCGGGCTGTGGCCGGCGTGCGCCAGAACGAGATCCGCGCCAGCCAACTGGGCTACAACGTGCAGCGCCTCAAGCAGATCACCTTCCTCGTGTCCGGCGCGATCGGCGGCCTGGCGGGCGGCCTGCTGGCCGCGGTGCTGATGTACATGAATCCGCAGATGCTGCACTGGACCACGTCCGGCGACGTCATCATCATGACCCTGCTGGGCGGCGCGGGCACGCTCTGGGGGCCGGTGGCCGGCGTGCTGCTGTTCGAGGCGCTGAAGGAATGGCTGAGCGGCTGGACGCCATACTGGTACGGCATCCTGGGGCTGGTGTTCATCCTGGCGACGCTGTACTTCCCGCAGGGCGTACTGGGCGCCCTGCAGGCCCGCTGGGGCCGCAGCCGGCCTGCTTCGCCGGCGTCTCCGGCCGACGGCGGGACGGCGCCCGCGGCGCCGCTGGCGCCTCGCGAAGGGAGCCTGTCATGAGCCCCGGCATCGCCCTGCAATGCGACAAGGTCAGCGTCGCCTTCGGCGCGCTGCGCGCCATCGAGGATTTCAGCTACGCCTTCGAGACCGGCCGCGTCTATGGCCTGATCGGCCCCAACGGCGCGGGCAAGACCACCCTGCTCAACGTGCTGGCGGGGCACCTGCCCGGCCATGGCGGAAGCATCCGGTGCCACGGCACGGACATCTCGCGGCTGCGCGCCTACGAACGCGCCCGCCACGGAATCGGCCGCAGCTTCCAGATCACCAAGATCTTCCCGGAAATGACGGTGCTGGAGAACCTGCGCATCGCCGCGCAGATCAGCCACTCGCGCCTGCTGCCCTTCTGGCTGGCGCCGCGCTACGACCGCCGCCTGGCCTCCACCATCGACGGGATGCTGGAACTCACCGACCTCGCGCCCTGGCGCGACACCGTGGCCGGCACCCTGTCCTACGGCCTGCAGCGCGCGCTGGAACTGGGCCTGACGCTGCTGCCCGATCCCCGCATCCTGCTGCTGGACGAACCGCTGGCAGGCGTGGGCCACCATGAGATCGGGGCGGCCACCCGGCTGGTCCGCCACGCCGCCGCCGGGCGCACCGTGCTGCTGATCGAACACAACATGGACGTGATCATGACGCTTTCGGAACACATCGTGGTGCTGTCCAACGGCCGCAAGGTGGCGGAAGGCCCGCCGGACGCGATCCGCGACGACGCCACCGTGCGCGCGGTCTACCTGGGCGAAGAGGTGGCGGCATGATCGAGCTGCAACACGCCAGCGTGCATTACGGCCAGGCGCTGGCGCTCAAGAACATCACGCTGCGCGCGGCCCAGGACGAGATCGTCGCCATCGTCGGACGCAACGGCGCCGGCAAGTCCACCGCGCTCAAGACGCTGATCGGGCTGCTGCCGCTGTCGTCGGGGAGCCGCCTGGTCGCGGGCCAGGACGCCACGCGGCGCGCCGTCGAACAGATCAGCCGCGACGGCATCGCGCTGGTGCCCGACACGCGCCGCATCTTTCCCAATCTGACCGTGCGGGAAAACCTGAGGATGGGCGCGCTGGCGCACCGGCCCGGCTACTGGACCCTGGACCGGGTGCTGCAGGTATTTCCCCGGCTGCAGGAACGCATCGGCTTCGACGGCGACCAGTTGTCGGGCGGCGAACAGCAGATGCTGTCGATCGCCCGCGCCCTGCTGGGCAATCCCCGCGTCCTGCTGCTGGACGAACCGACGGAGGGGCTGGCGCCGCGCATCGTCAACGACCTGATCGGCGTATTCGCCGAAGTGCACCGCCAGGGCACGGGCATCGTGCTGGTCGAGCAGAACCTGAAAGTGCCCGCGCGCCTCGCGCATCGCCAGTACGTGCTGGACCACGGCGAAGTCGCCTGGAGCGGGTCGGCCGCGGAAGTCGAGGCCGACCGCCACGTCATCGAATCCATACTCACCACCGGTATCCCATCATGAGCAACGACACCACTTACATCGCGGGCGTGGGCATCACCCGCTTCGACAAGCAGCCCGGCAAGAGCGTCAAGGACCTGGTGCGCGACGCCGTGTCCCAGGCGCTGGCCGACGCGGGCTGCGACGCCGCCGGCCTGCAGGCCGCCTACTTCGCCACGGCCGGCCAGGGATCGATCGAAGGCCAGTACATGGTGGCCGGACAGGTCGCGCTGAAGGCCATGGGCATCGCCGGCATTCCGGTCACCAACGTGGAAAACGCCTGCGCCAGCTCCAGCACGGCGCTGAACGCGGCGCACCTGTACGTGGCCTCGGGCGCCGGCGACATCTGCCTGGCCGTCGGGGTGGACAAGCTGTATTCGGAAGACAAGGCCAAGAGCTTCGCGGTCTTCGACGGCGCCTGGGACGTGCACGACGCGCCGGCGCAGATGGCGCGGCTGATGGCGCTGGCGCCCGACGTGACGCCGCCGCCGGGCTTCGAGGAGCCGGGCAAGCGCAGCGTATTCATGGACATCTACGCCAGCCTGGCGCGGCTGCACATGAAGACCTTCGGCACCACGCAACGCCAGCTCGCCGCGGTGGCCGCCAAGAACCACATGCACTCCACGCTCAATCCGCTGGCGCAGTTCCAGTACCCGCTGACCATCGACGAGGCGCTGGCGGCAAGGCCGGTGTCGTGGCCGCTGACGCTGCCCATGTGCGCCCCCATCAGCGACGGCGCGGCCGCCGCCGTCGTCTGCAACGCCCGGGGCCTGAAGCGGCTGGAACGCGCCCGCGCGGTGCGCCTGTACGCCAGCGTGCTGCGCACCGCCACCGACCGTCCCGCGGACCGCTACGACCGCCACCTGTGCCATCTTGCCGCGCTGGAGGCGTACGAGCGCGCCGGCGTCGGTCCGCAGGACATGTCGCTGGCGGAGGTCCATGACGCCACCGCCTTCGCCGAGATCCAGCAGACCGAAGCCCTGGGCTTCTGCGCCTTCGGCGAAGGCGGGCCGATGGCCGAGTCCGGCGCCACCAGCCTGGGCGGACGCATCCCCATCAATGTGTCGGGCGGCCTGCTGTCGCGCGGCCATCCCATCGGCGCCACGGGCCTGGCCCAGGTCCACGAAATGGTGACCCAGTTGCGCGGCGAGGCCGGCGCGCGCCAGGTCGCAGGCGCGCGCTTCGCCATCGCCGAGAACGGCGGCGGATTCAACGGCGTGGAGGAAGCCGTCACCTGCATCACCCTGCTCGGCCGTTGACCCGAGCCCCCACCGATCCAGAGACCGCCATGCATCTCAGCTCTCTCTTTCACCGCAGCGCCCTCATGCACGCCCACCGTCCCGCACTGGCCGCGGGCACGCGGGATCCCCTTACCTATGCCCAGCTCCAGGCCCGGGTCCAGGCGCTGGCCGGCTGGCTGCGCGGCCCCCTGGGCCTGCAGCCCGGGCAGCGCGTCATGCTGGCGCTGCGCAATCACCCCAGCTATATAGAATCCTTGTTGGCCATCTGGCACGCGGGCCTGTGCGCCGTGCCCGTCAACGCCAAGCTGCACCCCAGCGAACTCGAATACATTCTGCGCGACTGCGACGCGCGGCTTTGCCTGTCGCAGGGCGACGTGCTGGAGGCGCTCTTCCCGGTCGCCCGCGGCCTGGACGCCGTGCGTATCGAGGACGTGGAGTCCGCCGCCTACGCCGAGGCCGCCCGCGGGCCCGCCCTGGCGCTGGAACGGCGCCCGCCGCAGGAACTGGCCTGGCTGTTCTACACCAGCGGCACGACGGGCAAGCCCAAGGGCGTCATGCTCAGCCATGCCAACCTGCTGGGCATGTGCCTGAATTTCTACGCCGACGTGCAGGCGGTGGCGCCCGGCGACGCCATGGTCCACGTGGCCCCGCTTTCGCATGGCGGCGGCCTCTACAGCATTCCTTACTGGCTGCACGGCGCCCTGCAGATCGTCCCCGACAGCGGCGGACTGGACGAGGACGAGCTGTGCGCCCTGCTGACGCACCACCCGCGGGTCAGCCTGTTCGCCTCCCCGACCATCGTGCAGCGCATGGTGCGCCACGCCCGCCGCAACGGCGGACCGCCGCCCGGCCTGCGCACCCTGATCGTGGGCGGCGCGCCCTTCTACGTCGAGGACATCAAGGACGCCGTCGCCTGCTTCGGCCCGCGCGTGGCGCAGATCTACGGCCAGGGCGAAAGCCCCATGTCGATCTCCGCCCTGTCGGCGTCCCAGATCGCCGACGCCGTGGCCCGGAACGACGACGCGCTGCTGGGCTCGGTGGGCTACGTGCAGGCGTCCATGGAAGTCGAACTGCGCAAGGCCGACGGCAGCCCGGCCGCGCCGGGCGAACTGGGCGAAGTCGCCGTCCAGGGGCCGACCGTCATGCTGGGCTACTGGAACAATGCGCGCGCCACCGCCGATACCCTGGTGGACGGCTGGCTCCATACCGGCGATATCGGCATCCTGGACGGCCGCTGCCTGCTCCATCTGAAGGACCGCTCCAAGGACGTCATCATCAGCGGCGGCACCAATATCTATCCGCGCGAGGTGGAAGAAGCGCTGATGCGCCACGACGCGGTGCAGGAGGTATCGGTGGTGGGCGAGCCGGACCCGGAATGGGGGGAATCGGTGCTGGCCTTCGTGGTGCTCAAGCCCGGCGCGCAGGCGCAGGCCCAGGACCTGGACCGGCTCTGCCTGGCGTCGATCGCCCGGTTCAAGCGCCCCAAGCGCTACGTCTTCCTGGATGAATTGCCGAAGAACAGCACCGGCAAAGTGTTAAAACGCGAACTTCAACAACGCGCGTCCCCGACCCCATGAATTCATCCGCCCCGCTCTTCGGCCGCACCGCCGTCAGCCAGACCGAGAAGGCCTATTGCGCCCTGGAGGAAATGATCGTCACCGGGGAATTGCCCCCGGGCAGCCAATGGTCGGAAACCACGCTGAGCGAGCGGGTCGGCATCGGCCGCTCGCCGGTGCGCGACGCCCTGCAGAAGCTGGCCTTCCAGCGGCTGGTCGAAATCGCGCCGCGCCAGGGCATTTTCATCTCCGAAATCGACTACCAGGGCCAGTTGAAGATCATCCAGGCGCGGCGCGAGATCGAGCGGCTTATCGTCGCGCAGGCCGCGCAATGGGCCAACGACGCCGAACGCGCCGAACTGGCGCGGCTGGCCCGCGAACTGGAATCGCTGAAGGCGGTCAACGACATGCGCATCTACATGCGCCTGCACTTCACGCTGACCAGCCAGATCGGCGCGGCGTCGCGCAACAGCTATGCGGCGGAATTCCACGCCATGCTGCAGACGCTGGCGCGCCGCTTCCTGTATTTTCACCAGAAGCGCCATCCCGACCTGGTGCAGATCTGCGAGCTGCACATCCAGCAGATCAACGCCATCGTGGAAGGATCGGTGGAGCGCGCGATCGCCACGGCGGAGGCGCGCAACGACTACGCCGAGAACCTGGCGCGCGACATCCTGATGGAGCTGATCGTGACGTCGGCGGTCACCATCAGTTCCCCGCCCCGCTAGACGGCAAATGCGGAACGGCGCCGGTCAGCGCGCGCCCTCCGCCGGATTCTGCCAGGCGCCGGGGCTGCGCCCTTCGGCGGCCAGGAACTCCACCAGCGCGGGCAGGGACGCGTCCATCGGCCGGTTGGGCTGGATGCGCATCACGTAGCCCCAGGAGCCCTCCATGCGCAGCTCGGGCACCAGCGGCACCAGGCGGCCGCTGGCCAGTTCCTCGTCGATCAGCGGCGCGCGGCCCAGCGCGATGCCCACGCCCGCCGCCGCGGCCGCGGCGACCGTGCTCATGCCGCTCAGCACCATCGGTTCCTGCCAATCGGACTCGGCCAGCCCCAGGCGCGGGCTCCAGGTGCGCCAATCGGTCTCCGGGCTGTCGATGTGCTTTTCCTCCAGCCAGCGATGGCGCGTGAAGACGCGGGGATCGTCGCGCTCGGCCTGCCGGACCAGCGCGGGGCTGCATACCGGCACCACGGTTTCCGTCATGAGCGGGATATCGCCCGGCTCGGCGTTGTGCGGGCCCAGTGCGCGCACGTGCAGGAAGGCCAGGTCGATGTCCTGGCTCTTCCAGGCCGGATCCTGGCTGGCGTGCAGGTAGACCTGGATATCGATGTCGGGGTGCAATTCGATGAACCGCCCGATGCGCGGCGCCAGCCACAGGGCGGCCAGCGAGGGGTTGGCGGAAACGTTCAGGGTATAGCGCCGCTTGCCGCGGGCGGCCGCCCGCACATTGCGGCAGGCGGTTTCCAGCAGGGTCAAGGCCTGTTGCACCGACGCCAGCAGATCGGCGCCCGCGGCGGTGGTTTCGGCGCGGCGCACCGTGCCGCCCCGGCGCAGCAGCGTCACGCCCAGATCGGCCTCCAGCGCCCGCAATTGATGGCTGACGGCGCTCTTGGTGACGCTGAGCTCGGCGGCGGCGCGGCTCAGGCTGCCCAGGCGGGCCACAGCCTCGAAGGCGCGCAGCGCCGCCAGCGGCGGGGTACGGTTGGGAAGTTCGGGCATGCGTTGAGTTTATCTCAACCCCTGATTGAAAAACTATCGCTTTCGCCGGGCCGCGGTATCGGGGACCATTCAAGCTCTGGAAGGAGAGTGCAATGTATTTCGATTCACGGCTTTGGCGGCTGACCGAGGGGCTGCGCGCCGGCATGGCGGGCGGCATCTTCCTGGGGCTGCTGGCCCTGGGGGCCGGCATCGCGCGCTACGTGTTCCTGGGCCAGTTGCTGGCCCGGGTGTTCGAGGGCGCGCCGTGGCAGGGCTGGATCCAGCCCGCGCTGTACGCCGCCGCGATGGTGCTGCTGCGCGCGGGCCTGGACCACTTGCGCACGGTGCAGGCCAACCGCTGCTCGGCCGAGGTGCAGCAGGTGTTGCGCGGCAAGCTCTACGACCGCATCGTGGCCCTGGGCCCGGCCTGGTTCGCCAACCAGCGCACTGGCGGCGTGATGCTGACGGTGGTGGACGGCGTCGAGCAACTGCAGACCTTCTTCGGCCAATACCTGCCGCAGGTCGCCATCGCGGCCGCGGCGCCCTTCGCCATCTTCGCCGTCATCGCGTTCTGGGACGTGCCGACCGCGCTGGTCTTCCTGGCGGCGGCCCTGTTCGCGCTGTTCGGGCCGATGGCGGTGCACATGCTGGACCGCCGCGCCAGCCTGGCGCGCACGCGCTCGCTGAACGACTTCGGCGAAGACTTCCTCGACGCGGTGCAGGGCCTGCCCACCCTCAAGTCCTACGGCCAGGGCAAGGCCTGGGGCCGGCGGCTGGCCGCCCGCGCCCGCAGCCTGTCGGACAATACCTTTTGGGTGCTGTCGGTCAGCCTGCTGACGCGCGGCGTCAGCGACCTGGGCGTAGCATTGGGCGCGGCGCTGGCCCTGACGCTGGGCGCCTGGCGCGTGGCCGCCGGCGACATGAGCGTGGAGGCCCTGCTGATCGTGCTGATGGCGGGCACCGAGATCTTCCGCCCGCTGCGCGACCTGCGCTCGGTGCTGCACCGGGGCATGCTGGGCCAGTCGGCGGCGGTCAGCATCCACGCCCTGATGGACGCGCAGCCGCTCACGCCCGCCCCCGATGCGCGCGCCGCCGGCGATGCGCCGGCGCGGCTGGCGCCCACCATCGAATTCGACGACGTGGCGTTCTCCTACACGCCCGAACGCCGCGCGCACCAGGGCCTGGCCTTCCGCATCGGGGCCGGCGAGCGCGTCGGCGTGGTCGGCCCCAGCGGCGCGGGCAAGTCGACCATCGTGCGCCTGCTGCTGCGCGAATGCGTGCCGCAGTCCGGCAGCATCCGCGTCGGCGGCCGCGACGTGAACGAGCTGGACACGCAGGCGCTGCTGTCGCATATCGCGCTGGTCAGCCAGGACATCACCCTGTTCCACGGCACCATCGACGACAACCTGCGGCTGGGACGCCCCGACGCCACGCACGAACAGGTGCGCGCCGCGGCCCGCGCCGCCAACATCGACGACTTCATCATGGCGCTGCCCGACGGCTACGCCACCCGCATCGGCGAGCGCGGCCTGCAATTGTCCGGCGGCCAGCGCCAGCGCGTGGCGATCGCCCGCGCCCTGCTGCGCGACGCCCCCATCCTGATCCTGGACGAAGCCCTGTCCTCGGTCGACACCGAAAACGAAGCGCTGATCCAGCAGGCGCTGGACCGGCTGATGGCCGGCCGCACGACGCTGATCCTGGCCCACCGGCTGGCCAGCGTCATCGGCGCCGACCGCTGCCTGGTGCTGGACCAGGGCCGGGTCGTGGAAACGGGCACGCACGCCGCGCTGATGGAACAAGGCGGCCTGTACTACCGCCTGATGCGCGAACAGGCCGAGGCGCACCGGAACCCGGCGGCCGGCAGCCCCGCGGCGGCCGCCGCCCCTGCCCCCGAAAACGCCGCGCCCGACGCCGAGCCCGGCACCCAAGGCCCGGCGCTGCGCGCGCTGGACGCGGACGCCGCGCAGGTCGGCTGGCGCGACACGCTGGGCACCTTGCTGTCGGTGGTGCGGCCGTGGCGCGGCACGCTCGCGGCCACCATCCTGCTTGGGGTGGCGCGGGTCGCCGCCTTCATCGGCGTGGGGGTCTTCAGCGCGCTGATCGTGGCCGCCATCCGCGACGGACACGAGGTGTCCTCGCTGATCGTCGGCCTGCTGATCACGGCGCCGCTGGCGGCCCTGTTCCACTGGCTGGAGTCCTGGCTGGCGCACGCCATGGCCTACCAGTTGCTGGCCGATATGCGGGTCAAGCTCTACGACAAGCTCGAGCGCCTGGCGCCGGCCTACCTGCTGCAGCGCCGCTCCGGCGACCTGGTGGCGCTGGCCACGCAGGACGTGGAGATGGTGGAGTATTTCTATGCCCACACCATCGCGCCCGCCATCGTGTCGGTGCTGGTGCCGCTGTCGGTGCTGGGGTTCCTGGGCGTCTATAGCTGGCCGGTGGCGCTGGCGCTGCTGCCCTTCCTGGCGTACGCGCTGGTGTCGCCCGTGCGCGGGCGCCGCAAGGTCGATGCGCTGGGCGACAAGGCCCGGCACGCGCTGGGGGAAATGAGCGCGCACGCCACCGACACCATCCAGGGCCTGGCCGACCTGACCGCCTTCCAGGCCACCGGCCGCCGGCGCGACGAATTCCTGCTGGTGGCCGACCGCTACCGCACCCGCCGCCTCGACATCCTGCGCGACCTGTCCCGCCAGACCGCGTGGTTCGAAGTGGCGATGGGCCTGGGCGGCCTGGCCGTCGCGGTCGTGGGCGCCCTGCAGGTCGCGGCCGGCGCGCTCTCGGCCGGCATGCTGCCGCTGCTGGTGCTGATCGCCCTGGCCACCTTCCTGCCGGTGTCCGAGATTTCACAGGTCAGCCGGCAACTGGCGGACACCATCGCCGCCACCCGCCGCCTGCACGTGGTGGCCAACGAACCCGAGCCCGTCGTCGACGGCCCGCTGCCGGCGCCCGCCGCCGCGCACGGCCTGTCGCTGGCGTTCGAGCACGTCAGCTTCGCCTACCCGGGCACGCGCGCAGACACCTTGCGCGACCTGAGCTTCAAGGTGCCGGCCGGCGCCACCGTGGCCGTGGTGGGCGCCTCGGGCGCGGGCAAAAGCACCGTCGCCAGCCTGCTGCTGCGCTTCTGGGATCCGCGCGCCGGCGCGGTCAAGCTGGATGGCGTGGACGTGCGCCAGTTGCAACTGGACGGCCTGCGTGAACGCGTGGCCCTGGTCACGCAGGACACCTACCTGTTCAACGACACGCTGGAGGGCAATATCCGCCTGGCCCGGCCCGAGGCCAGCCCCGAGGACCTGGCGCGCGCGCTGGAGCAGGCGGCGCTGGCGGACTTCGTGCGCAGCCTGCCGGACGGCCTGGCCACGCGCGTGGGAGAGCGCGGCATGCAGTTGTCCGGCGGCCAGCGCCAGCGCATTTCCATCGCCCGCGCCTTCCTGAAGAACGCGCCGGTGCTGATCCTGGACGAGGCCACCTCGCACCTGGACACGCTGTCCGAAATGCAGGTGCGCGGCGCGCTGGACGTGCTGATGCGGCACCGGACCACGCTGGTCATCGCGCATCGTCTGTCGACGATCCGCGACGCCGACCTCATCCTGGTGCTGGACCGCGGCACGCTGGCGGAGGCCGGCACGCATGACCAGTTGCTGAAGCGGCAAGGGGTCTACGCGCGCCTGGCCAGCCACCAGGGCGGCTATACCGTCAGTAGCGCAGCGTCTCTACCGACTTAGCGTTGGCCCGCACTTCGGCTTCGGTGAACCAGACCCGCTTGCTGCCGAAGCGGGCGTACAGGTCGAACTGGTCGCGGGTGTGGGGCGAGGCCGTGCCGTCCGGGGCGACGAAGCCGCTCTGCCCCGGCGCCACCACATCCACCGCGCGCACGCCGCGGGCGTCGAACACCGTCATATTGTTCTCGGTGCCGCGGTTCTGCGTGGCCGGATGGCTCAGCACCGCCTTCTCGTCCGCCTGCGGCACGCCCAGGAAGTTCTTGGGCGCGAACACCATGGGCGGCGCCGGGATGCGCCAGGCGGCGGGATCGTCGCCATAGGCCTGGCGCAAGGCGGCCAGCGCGTCGTCCAGCGCGGCCAGCGTCACCGCCTGCGGCGGTTGCCCATTGAAGAAGTCGTACTGCTGCGGCACGCCGGCATCGCGCCCGGCCAGCGCGTTGTACAGCACCTTCGTGCCCACCGTCAGGTTGACCGAACCGGTGGCCGGCGCGGCCGGCGTGGGATAGCCCGTGGCGCTGTACCACTTGAAGAAGTCGGCGGGCATCTCGTCGGCCAGCGTGCGCTTGAGCATGGCGCGCAGCCAGGCGTCCATCACGGCCGGCCCGGCGTTGTCGTAATAGCCGGCCTGCTTCTCGCTGGTGCCCATGCCGTCCCAGGCCGCCAGCCCCGCCACCAGCCGGGCGCGCGCGTCGTCGGCCGGCAGGCCCTGCACCGCCTGCTGCAGGAAGGGCAGGAAGTGGCGGCGGTTGACGTCGGCGTAGCTGGTGCTGCGGATCAGGTCCCACATCTGCTGCGCGCTGACCTTGCCGCCATGGGCGGTCATGGCCTTGAGCCGGGTCTCGATCTCGGCGTAGCGGTCGGCCTGCCCCCAGACGATGGCGAACAGGTCGGTGGACGGGTAGCCGCGCATGGGCTGGTTGTTCCAGTTGGCGATGAAACCCTGGCGCGGGTTGTAGACTTGCGGATTGGTCGCGAACGGCAACATGCCGTCCCAGTCCATCTCGCCGGTGCCCGGCGCCGGCAGGCGCGGGTCGTGGCCGGGACGGCGCTTGGGATAGAAGCCCGTATGCGCATAGCCGATGTTGCCGCGGTCGTCCGCGTAATACCAGTTGATGGTCAGCGCGTGGCGCGCCGCCTGCCGCTTCCACTCGTCCCAGTTGCGCGACTGCGCCTTGCGCGTCCAGGCCATCAGCGATTGCAGCTCGTAGCCTTCCCACGCGCGCGCCTTGGCGTAGGCCACGTTCTGCTTTTCATCGAACTTGGCGACGATGCCGTGCACCGTGCGGTAGACGTCCATCGTCACGGATTGCCCGTTCTTGACCTGGATGAGTTCCGTGCGCTTTTCCATCGTCTTCCACTGCCCGTCGTGGAAATAGCGCGTGCGGTCGGCAGGATCGAGTTTTTCCGCGTAGATGTCCACGTCGTCGCCGAAGCCCGCGGTGGAACCCCAGGTCACGTGCGCGTTGTGGCCGAACAGGATGCTGGGATAGGCGAAGGGGGTATTGCCCACTACGTCGAAGCCCGCGCCGTGCAGGCCGATGCCGTAGGTGTAGGCCGGATTCCACCAGCCGAACTGCGGCCCGTTCAGCAGGATGGAGCGCGCGTCCTTGGCGTGGTCGCGCCCCACGATCCACATATTGCTGGTGGTGGGAAACCCGGCGATGCCGGGCTGGCCGGATTCGGCGAACTGCGCCAGCAGCAGCTCGCGCGCGCCGGCCGGCGGCTGGTCCACCACGCCCCGGGTCCGCGGATCGCGCGCCACGCGCTCCAACATGGGCGGCGTGCCGTCATAGCGCGGCAAAGCGTAGGACAGCCGGGCCGGCGGCCGGCCGCCGTCGGGCCGGTACACGCCCTCTTCCTCGGGCACCGTGGTGGGCGCCCGGCTGTCGGTCGTCCAGCGCAACTGGTTGAAGATCTGCATGGCGCGCTCGTCGCCGTGCCGGTCCTTCAGCGCGGTCAGCAGCGCCAGGTTGTCGATCTCGCTATTGGCGTCGGAAAAACGGTTGGCCATGGTGCCCACGAACACCATGGCCACGTCGTAGGCCGTCCAGTCCGCCGGCTTGAATCCCAGGTCGTTGAATTCCTTGGGCATCAGGCTGCCGGGCTCGGCCCGCACCCGCGCGATCCAGGCGTTCATGCCCGCCGCGTAGCCGTCCAGGACCTGGCGGTCCGAGGCCGGCAGCGCCGCCAGTTGGCGCTGGATGCGCTCGGGCGAGAAATTGCCGCGGATGGACTTGTCGAACGCCACCATGGACTGGCCCAGCACCTCGGCCACGCGGCCCTGGGTGCTGCGCCGCGCCATCTCCATCTGGAACAGGCGGTCCTGCGCCACGGCGTAGCCGTAGCCGTAGAAAATGCCGTAGACGGTATTGGCGTAGACATGCGGCATGCCATAGCCGTCGCGGCGGATCGTGACCTGGCCGCGGGCGGCATCTGCCGGGCTAACCGCGGCTTCGGCAGGCTTCCGGGGGGGGTGCTGGACTTCCTGCGCTTGGGCGCCCATGGCCGCGCAGGCCGCCACGATGGCGGCCGACAACAAGTGCTGCTTCATTCGAATCTGTCTCCGTATTTGACGAACCGCGCCGCGGTGCGAGTCCCGGGCGCGGGTTGCGGCGCCTCTTGCGGGCGCCGTCTGCGGACCATCATACGAACAGCCGATTTATAATTCCAATGCATTTATTTCATAGTATTTATGCTCTTGGAACATGGACTTCCAGAAACTCAAACACCTGCTCGCCGTGATCGAGCACGGCACCTATTCGCGCGCGGCGGATGCGGTCAACCTGTCGCAGCCCGCGCTCAGCCGCAGCATCCAGGCGCTGGAAGCCGAGCTGGGCCTGCCCCTGCTGGACCGCGGCACGCGGCGCGTGCGCCTGACGCCCTACGGCGCCTGTGTGGCCGAACGCGCGCGCCGCATGCGCTTCGAGGAAGCCGAGCTGCAACGCGAACTCAAGACCCTGCACAGCGGCGAATCGGGCGCGCTGACCATCGGGCTGAGCCCCACGCCCGCGTCGCTGCTGCTGTCGCCCTTCCTGGTCCACATGGCCGAACGCCATCCGCAAGTGCGCGTCGGCGTCGAACTGGGCGCCACCGCGGCCTTGCTGGACATGCTGCGCGCCGAACGCATCGACGCCATGGTGTGCGACGCCCGCATGCTGTATGACGCGGCCGACGTGGAGACCCGCCCCCTGCCCCCGCTGCGGGCCGGCCTGGTCTGCCGCAAGGGCCATCCCATCCTGGTCCACAAGCGGCCGGGCATCGAACAGGTCCGCCGGTACCCCGTGGCCTCCAGCACGCTCAGCCCGGAAGTGTCGCTGCGGCTGGCGGAAACCCTGGGACCGGGCGGCGCACCGGAACAGATGGTCACCCACCGCTGCGAAAACCTGGACGCCCTGGTCGAACTGGCGCTGCGCTCGGACACTCTGCTGCTGGGCGTCATCTGCGTCACCCGCCGGCAGCAGGACGCCGGGCATCTGGCCGAAGTGCCGATCCCTCCCGACCCGCAGCGCCAGGGCCACTATGCGCTGGCCCGGCTGGCGGGGCGCACGCCCCTGACGGCGCAGGACGCGCTGTACGGCTTCACGCGGGCATGCTGGGACGGCTTCGCCTCGTTCAGGGCGAAGCCTTAGGCGGGCGGTAGCGGGATTCGATTTGGCTCGATGCGCTGTCCGCTGGGCTGCGGACGTGGCGATGGACCGAGATCAATTGCTGTTGATCCAGTCCTGCGTGTCCTGGATGAACCACGGAAGATTCAACCGTTCCCCCTCGCCGGACTGAATGGTCAAACGCTGGCCCGAGGAATCCGGGGCTTGCGTCTTGGGAGACGGCCGGCTGCGGTAGTCCAGATCGGTTTGCTGGGGCGGACTGCTCGCGCATGCGGCCATCGACGCGCACGCGATTGCGAGAAGGATGGACCGCAGGGCTGGACGAAAGGGTTTCATGATGCGCGGGTTCCTGCTGGCGGCACAGGCCGGAGGTGCCGGGTAAACGAGGCCTTTACTCACACCTTACTCGCAATACGAGGCCTTCCCAAATGGTGTCAGACGACAACGTTCCTTTCCTACCAAGCCGCCGTATAAATTGCCAGCGCGTCGGCTTCGGTAACTTCCCTGGGATTATTGACTAGCAGGCGCGTCTGCCGCATGGCTTCCTTTCCCAGGACAGGCAGGTCGGCCTTGCCGACTCCTACTTCGCGCAACGTGCGAGGAATACGCGTAGCCGCGATGAGATCCTCGAGGTACAGAATCAGCGCATCGGCCTTTGACGAGGCACTGCCCGTAACGCCAGGCAGGACAGCCTCGGCCAGCTCGGCATAGCGCGCATGTGCCACGGGCGCGTTGAACTTCAATACCTGTGGCAACACCAGCGAGTTCGAGAGGCCATGCGCCACATGAAAGATGCCGCCGATCGGATAGGCCAGCGCATGCACGGCCGCCACCGGCGCATTGGCGAACGATTGACCCGCCAACATCGCGCCAAGCAGCATGGCCTCTCGCGCCTCGCGGTTCGAGCCGTCTTCGCAGGCAAGCAATAGATGGCGCGACAGCAGCTCCAGGGCGCGGATAGCCAGCATGTCGGATAGCGGATTCTTCAGGTGCGCCGAGGTATACGCCTCAATGGCATGCACCATGGCGTCGATACCCGTAGCCGCAGTGGCCGCCCGCGGCAGGCCCAGGGTAAGCTCCGCATCCAGAATGGCAAGGTCGGCCAGCAGGAATGGCGACACGACGCCCATCTTGGTGGTCGCGCCTGTAGTGACGATCGACACCGCCGTCACTTCCGACCCCGTACCGGCCGTGGTGGGCATTTGCACCAACGGCAGACGCGGGCCGACCACCTTTCCTACCCCGTACATATTCTTGATATCCTGCCCGCCCACCAGCAGCACAGCCAACAGCTTTGCCACATCCATCGACGAACCGCCGCCCAGGCCCAGGACAAGCTCGGCGCGAGTCGCGCGTGCGCGGCCTGCGGCCTCGAGCACGACGGACTCCGGCGGATCGGCGATCACGTCGTCGATGACGGTGGCCTCCCAACCGCACCTTGCCAGATCAGCCAGCGCCGGTTCGAGCAGCCCGCTCTTGTACAGGAAGGCATCGGTCACGACGCACACCCGCGTCAGGCCAGGATACTGCGCGCGCAGCAGCCCTCCCAGGCGACGAGCCGCAGCGAATTCGGAAATGATGGCAGGGACAGTCTGAAATTGAAACGAGGTCATGTCGTGTTATGTCGTTGAAGAAAGGCGCGCGGCGCGTCATTCGCCCGTGCTCTGATGTAGCGTTTCACGCAGGAACTGCGCGGCCCGGAGCGCCATCGTTCGCCCGGTTTCGATGCGGCCCGCAGACGTCAGGATCCCGTGCGCATGGGCCGGAAGATGATGATGTTCGACGCGACCGCCGCCCTCGATTGCTCGGGCGGCATAGGCCACGCCCTCGTCCGCCAGCGGATCAAGACCGCAGCTAAGCAGGAACAACGGGGCGCGCGACAGCCTCGGCGCCAGCAGGGGAGACAAGCGCGGATCGTCGAACGCGCCTTCAGAACCGACATAGTGGTCCCGGAACCAACGCATCGACGCCGCGGTAAGCGGGAAACCGGAGACGATGCGGCGATACGACGAAGTCTTGCAGCGCAGATCCGTCACTGGATAGAACAATGCCTGCGCCCGCGGCGAGCAGCCCTCCGGCCTGAGCCTGTCCTCATTCGCCAGGACGGCAGCCAGATTGCCACCGGCGCTGTCGCCGGCCAGACCCAGGCGCGACAAGTCGACGCCTAGCGCATCGGCATTGGAGGACAGCCACTGCAACGCAGCGATGCAATCATCCAACGGCCCCGGAAACGGATGTTCGGGCGCCAGGCGATAATCCACGGCGAATACCGTCGCCTGGCTTTCCTTGGCGAGCAACCTGCAGAGCCCGTCATGCGTCTCCAGGTCGCCGATGACCCAGCCTCCGCCATGCAAGAACAAAATGGCCGGCGCCTTTCCCTGCGCGCCGCTGCGATACTCCCGAACGCGCAACGCTCCATCCCGGGACGGCAGGGAATGGTCTCGCACCAACGGCAAATCAAGTCTTGGCAAACCATAGGCCGCACAAGCACGAAGGTAATTCTCGCGCGCCTGCTCCAGAGGCACGTCCTGGAAGGAAATCTCGCCGTTGTCGCGGAACATCTGTATCGATCCTCGGGCGTCCGGCGCGACCGAGGACAAGGGAATACGCTGTGGATCGTCCATGGAAAGCCCGCCTAGATCCAGTGATAATCGGCCGCATCCCATTGCGCGGCGACGCGATACTGATCCACCGTACCGGACCAATTGTTAATGACCTTCCCGGCCTTGTTCTTGTACCAGCTAGAGCACCCCGACGAAAACGCCGAAGTTCCCATGTCAGCCTGCACCTTGTCATTGAACGCGCGAAATACTCCCGGTTTCACAACCACTGCAGCATGGTCCCGGCTCGCTGCCTTGATGGCGTCGATGATGTAAGCCTGTTGTATTTCAAGCATCGTGATAATGGAGTTGTGATTCAAGTTGGTGTTGGGACCATAGACCACAAACATATTCGGGAAATCGGGGACCGTCATACCGAGATACGCCTCGGCGCCCTCTTCCCAGGCAGACGAAAGCGCCGCTCCCTCCAGGCCATACACGGCAAGGTCGCCCTGAAACGCCTGGCTGGCGAAGCCGGTGCCGAAAATCACCACGTCAAAGGCAAGCGCTTCGCCATCGGCCGTCACGATGCCATTCTCATCGAAGCGCGCGATGGGACGCACCTCCAGCGTCACGTTGGGACGGCACAGCGCGGGATAGAAATCGTCCGAGCGAAGAATGCGTTTACAACCAAACTCATAGTCCGGAGTCAGCCTCAGGCGCAACGCCGGATCGCTTACCTGCCTGGCCAGGTGCTCAATGGCAATTCGCTTACCCTCCGCCTGATCGCTGCTCCCGGTCTGCGTGCGGCGAAAACCGGTTTCACGGAATTCGTGCAGATGCCTGCGTGACGCCTCGAAGGTGGCCGGCTGCGCTTCGAATGCATCCAGTTGCGCCGGCGTAAACACCTGCTGATTGCGCGGCATGATCCAATTCGCCGAGCGCTGAAAGACGGTCAGATGGGAAACGCTAGGCGCGATCTCGGGCACGTACTGGACAGCGGAAGCGGCGTTGCCGACGGATGCGACGCTCTTGCCTGCCAGATCGACGGATCCGTCCCAACGGGCCGAGTGAAAAAATGCCCCCCGATAGGCATCCAGTCCCTCGAAGCTCGGAATGGAAGGCTTGTTAAGCTGCCCCCAGGCAGGCACGAAGAATTTCGAGGTGTAGCGTTCCTCGCCATTCACCTTGAACCGCCAAAGTCCCGCCGTGTCGTCCCATCTTGCCTCGCCTATCTCCTGGTTCAAGCGCAGATGGGCGTGCAATCCATAAGCGTCGGCCAACCGGTGCATATAGCCCAACAACTCTTCACGTCCGGCGTACATGCGGCTGACCCGCAAATGCGGATAGAAGGAATAGCAATATAGATGTGCCTCCGTGTCGCAGGCGGCGCCAGGATAGGCGTTGTCGAGCCAGACGCCGCCGATATCGCCCGACCTTTCGACGATGATGAAGTCCTCGTCGTCATTGCGGACCAGTTGGGCGCCCATTCCCAGGCCGCCAAAGCCGGCGCCGAGTATCAAGGTCTTGAAATGTTGGATGTTTTCAATCATAGAATTCTGCCGATGGTTTCCAGGATCGAACGTTCTAGCGTTCGGCGTGCGCACGGTCTACGTCATGCAGGGAGATATTCTTCGTCTCCGACAACATGGCAAGCGCCAGCAAGGAAAGCACAACGGTGCCGGCGAGGTAGACCACGATGGGGGTGGTGCTGTCGTAATCGCGCAGCAGAATCGTGGCTGTCAGCGGCGCGATGGATCCCGCCACCACCGTCGCGATCTGATAGCAGAACGATGCTCCCGAATAACGCATTGCCGTCGGGAAGATCTCGGCAAAATAGGCGGCTTGCGGCCCATAGCACAGCGCCTGGAAAAACAGCCCCAGGCAGATGACGCCCAGAATTTGCGCATTCGATCCCGAATCCAGCCCCGGGAAGTACAGGAAAGCCCAAACCAGCAGCCCGGCGTACCCAAGTGCGATACATGCCTTGCGTCCGATTTGATCGGACAGATAGCCGCCGAACAACATGGAGAAAAACTGGAAGATGTTCGCAACGAACATGACGAACATTACGGTCTGCGAAGGCAGCTTGGCATGCACCGTAAGATAGGTAATCGAAAACACGACGATGATGTAATACACCGTGTTCTCGCCCACTCTCAGCAGGATGCTGAAGAAGGACTTGCGCGGATAGGCGACCAATGCGTCCTTGAGCGAAGCGGCTTTCTTGCGGGATTCCTTCTGCCGCCGATACGTTTCCAGGAAAATCGGCGCATCCTCCACGGACCGGCGTATGTAGTAGCCAACGAAGACGATCCCGGCCGACAACCAGAACGCCACGCGCCAGCCCCAATCGAGAAAGGCTTCCTTGGATAGCAGACTGGACAGGCCGAACAATACGATGGAGGCCAGCACGTTGCCGATGCAGGCAGCCGATTGTGGGTAACTCGCCCAATAGCCCCGCTGATGCGCGGGCGAATGCTCGGATATCAGCAAAACCGCGCCGCCCCACTCGCCGCCGACGGCAAACCCTTGTATGAAGCGCAGCAGCACGAGCAGCGCCGGCGCCGCGAACCCAATGGTGGCGAAGCCTGGCAGGCAACCCATCAAGAAAGTGGACGAACCCACCAATAGCAGGCTGAACTGCAACAACTTCTTACGCCCCAGCCGATCGCCAAAATGGCCAAAAACGATGCCTCCCAGCGGCCTGGCAACAAAGCCAACGGCGTAGGTTGCAAATGCGGCGATGATGGAAGTCAGCGGGCTGTCGACCTTCGGGAAAAACAGCGGCCCGAACACAAGCGTGCTTGCGACGCCATAAATGAAGAATTCATACCATTCCGCGACCGTTCCGGCCATGGATGCGGCAACAACCCGTTTGACCTCCCTGGGCGTTGTCGCTTTGACTTCGGGAACAACAATTGCCGGCGCGGCAATTTCGCTGTTGGTGGCCATGCCATCCTCCTCCTGGGTACCAGTCTGTGGTTTGTCTTGTCTATTTTTCGTTCGGACGTCTTGAGCAAGGTCAAGATTTCGAACAGAATGCGAAGCACAACCAGAGACTATCGCCCACGAAAGCACCATGTCTTGCGTCGGAGCGCAACCGACTTGCGCAGGACTGCAAGAGGGGAAAAGGAGAGACTGATGCATCTGATTTTCGATGCCCAACAGCACGCTCTGCCACTCCGCCGAGATATGTGGCAGGACGCCCTATGCAGCGCCTATATTGCGTTGGATGCCGAGATGCCCAACGCCAACGACTATCGCGGTGTTTTGCGCAAGGGAAATTTCGGCCCGGTTTCGATCACGGATATTTCCTTGTCAGGCCATGTGATCCGGCGGCGCAAGCAACACCTGGCCCGGCTGGACAAAGATTGCTTCTATCTGCAGATACTTCAACGGGGGCATGCACGACTGAATCAGGATCGTCGCGAAGTGCCATCCAATCAGGCGGTCGCCGCGTTGTTCTATTCAGGCGAACCATATGACTTGGAGTGCCTGAACGATATCCACGCGCTCTATCTGGAGATTCCTCGCGCCCATCTGAAAGGCAAGCTGTCCGGGCAAGGCGCCCCCATCGCGGGCAATGTCGATATCAGCAGCGGCATCGGAAAACTCGCCGCGCAACTCTGCGTCAGCCTGGCAGCGGAAAGCGGCGTCATCGATGCCGCCGACAAGGCGCGCCTGGGCGAAGACCTGCTGAATGTCGTCGCGCTTGCGGTAGATCGCGCGATAAACCAAAGTCCGGATCCCGACACGCATCAAATGGCCCGGTTGCGACTTATCCAGGCGTGGATCGAAATGCACCTGTCCGCGGCCGGCCTGTCTCTGGAAACCATTGCCAAACAACATGGCATCTCGGTCCGCCTGTTGCACTACCTGTTCCGCCAGGAAGGAACCTCTCCCGCGGATTGGATGTGGGACCGGCGCCTGCAAAGATGCTATGACGAAATCACGTCGAAACGGAGTTCGCAGCGCACCATCACGGAAATTGCGTATTCGAATGGATTCAGTAGCTCTTCGCACTTCAGCAATGCGTTCAAGGCGAAGTTCGGCATGAGTCCCAGCGAAGCCCGGCGGACATAGCCTCGGCTTCATCTGCGCCCCGACTCCTTCACCGCCACCGTGTAGTTCAGCGCCAACCTCCCGCCGTCCGCATACACCGTCTGTCCGGTGACGTAGCTGGAATCGTCGCTGGCCAGGAACACCGCCACCTTGGCGACTTCGTCGGTCGATCCCAGCCGCTGCATGGGAATGCGCGACAGCACGGTCTTGCGCGCTTCGGGGTTGCCGGTGATGGTCGCCAGGATCTCGGTGTCGATGCTGCCCGGGCCGATGGCGTTGACGCGGATGCCATGCGGCGCCAGCGACAGCGCCATGGATTTCGTCATCTGGCGCACCGCGCCCTTGCTGGCGCCGTAGGCCAGTTGGTCGGGCATGGCCAGTTCCGCCGTCATGGACGACAGGGTGACGATGGCGCCATTGCCGCGCCCGCCCGCCACCATGGCGCGCGCGGCGGCCTGGGCTACCAGGAAGGTGCCGCGCACGTTCACGTTCATGACGGCGTCCAGGTCTTCCAGCGTCAGGTCCAGGAAATCCGCCGCGCGGATCACGCCGGCGTTGCAGACGCAGACGTCCAGGCCGCCCCAGCGCCGCACGCATTCGTCGGCCAGCGCCTGCGCGTCGGCCGGATCGGTCACGTCGGCCACGGCGGCGGCCGCCCGTTCGCCCAGCGCGCGCGCCGCGGCCTCCAGTTCGGCGGCCTTGCGGTCGGCCATCAGCACGCAGGCCCCTTCGGCCACGAAGCGCCGCGCAATCGCCAGTCCGATGCCGCCCGCGGCGCCGGTGACCAGCGCCACCTTGTCCTGCAATCTCATGTCAGACTCCTACGTAGGCGGCCACCAGTTCGGGCCGCGCGGACAATTCCGCCGAGCTTCCGCGCCATACCGTCGTCCCCTTGTCGAGGATGAAGTTGCGGTCGGACAGGCGCAGCAAGGCCGTGGTGTTCTTGTCCACCACGATCATCGACAGCCCTTCGGCCTTCAACTGCGCAAGCACGCGCCAGATCTCGGCCCGCACCACGGGCGCCAGGCCTTCGGTCGCCTCGTCCAGCACCAGCAGGCTGGGGTTGGTCATCAGGGCGCGGCCCAGGGCCAGCATCTGCTGCTCGCCGCCGGAGAGCTGCGTGCCCAGGTTGGTCCGCCGCTCCCGCAGGCGCGGAAACAGGCCGTAAACGCGCTCCAGCGTCCAGCCGCCGGCGGCCTTGGGCGCGCTGGCGGTGGCCACCAGGTTTTCTTCCACGGTCAGCGTCGGGAAAATCTGGCGGCCTTCCGGCACCAGCGACAGGCCCAGCCGTCCGATGCGGTACGGCGCCAGGCCGCGCAGCGAGCGGCCGCCGTATTCGATGCTGCCCTGGCTGGCGGGCAGCAGGCCGAACAGGCATTTGATGACGGTGCTGCGGCCCATGCCGTTGCGCCCGATCAGGCCGACGACCTCGCCCCGCCCCACGTCCAGGTCGACGCCGAACAGCGCCTGGCAATGGCCGTAGGCCGCCGTCAATCCGCGTATGTTCAACATGGCGGGCTCCTATGCGTCGGCGTCGTCGCCCAGGTAGGCGCGGCGCACGTCGGGGTGGTTGCGGATGTCGTCCGCGCTGCCGGTGGCGATGATCCTGCCGTAGACGAGCACGCTGATCCGGTCGGCCAGCGCGAAGACGGCGTTCATATCGTGTTCGACCAGCACGATGGTGTAGCGGCCCTTCAGGCTTTGCAGCAGGTTGATGACGCCGGAACTCTCGGCCGCGCTCATGCCGGCCATGGGCTCGTCCAGCAGCAGCACGGACGGCTCGCCGGCCAGCGCCATCGCGATCTCGAGCTGGCGGCGCTGGCCGTAGGCCAGGCTGTCCACCGGGGACTCGGCCACGTCGTCCAGCCGGCAGGCGCGCAGCGCCCGCCGGGCGGCGTCGACCACGTCCGCGCAATCGCGCAGTGCCGTCCATGGCGACAGGCGCCGGCGGCGCTTGCGCAAGGCTGCCAGGCAGGCGTTGTCCAGCACGGTGTAGCTGTCGAACACCGAGGTCACCTGGTAGGACCGCAACATGCCCTGCGCCACGCGCTCCTGCACCGAAGCGCGGGACACGTCGGCGGCGCCCAGGCGCACGGACCCGCTGTCGGGCCGCAGCTCGCCCGACAGCAGGTTGATCAGCGTGGTCTTGCCCGCGCCGTTGGGGCCGATCAAGGCGTGCAGTTCGCCGGACGCCACGTCCAGCGATACGCCGTCGGTCGCCTTCAGCCCGCCGAAGCGGCGCACCAGGTCCTGCGTGGCCAGGGCCGCCGGCGCGGCGGCGTGGACAGTCTGCAAGCTCATTCAACCACCTCCGTGCCTTGCATTCCGGTATTCGCCCTTGGGGCGGCAAGCGCGGCGGCCGGCGGCGGGCGGCGCAGCCAGGCCAGGGAATTGCCGTAGCCGCCTTTGGCCAGCATCGCGATGGCGACCACCGCCGGTCCCATCAGCAGCATCCAGTGCTGCGTCAGGCTCTTGAATCCCTCTTCCAGCAGCAGGTAGGCGATGGCTCCGACGATCGGGCCCAGCACGCTGCCCAGGCCGCCGATCACCACCATGACGATCAGTTCGCCCGACACCGGCCAGGACATGTAGCTGGGCGAGGCGAAGGCCGTCAGGTTGGCCAGCAGCAGCCCGGCCACGCCGGTCAGCACGCCCGAAGCGACGTAGGCCGTCAGGCGCACGCCGAACACGGAATAACCCAGCGCGTCCACGCGGCGGGGATTGGCGTGGGTGGCGCGCAGGATCATGCCGAAGGGCGAACGGCGCAGGCGCAGCATCGCGATGCTGGAGGCCAGCAGCAGGCCCCAGGCCGCCCAGTACACCGGCCGGCTGCCGTCCAGGTCGAACAGGCCGAAGGAACTGGGCTCGTAGATGTTCAGGCCGTCGTCGCCGCCGTACTCGCGCAGGCTCACCGCCAGGAAATAGAACATCTGGGCGAACGCCAGCGTGATCATGATGAAGCCGATGCCCGAGGTGCGCAGGCAGACCGTGCCCACCACCAGGGCCACCAGCGCGCACACCGCGATGCACACGGCCAGTTGCAGCCAGCCGTTGCCGAAGCCGTAGTAGCTCAGGATGCCCACCGCATAACAGCCCAGGCCCAGGAACATGGCGTGGCCGAAGCTCACCAGGCCGGCGAAGCCCAGCACCAGGTTCAGCGCCAGGGCGGCCAGCGCGTAGATCAGGATGCGCGCGCCCAGGGTCACGTAGAACGGTTCGCCCAGCCATTGCGCGGCGAACGGCACGGCGGCCAGGACCAGGAACAGCAGGGGCAGCGCCCAGCGCCGCTTGTCTTTTGCTTGCATGATGGTTGGACCTTTGGGCGGACGCGGTCAGCGCCGCGCCGAGAAGACCAGGCCTTGCGGCCGGAACGCCAGCACCACGGCCATCAGCACGTAGATGAGCATGGAGGCGAGCGCGGGCCCGACCGCGTTGGCGACCGAGGCGTCGAAAACGGCGCGCAGCATGTCGGGCAGGAAGGCGCGGCCCAGCGTGTCGATCATGGCGATCAGCAGCGCCGCCACCAGGGTGCCGCGCACCGAACCGATGCCGCCCACCACGATCACCACCAGCGCCAGGATCAGCACGGGCTCGCCCATGCCGGACTGCACCGACAGGATCGGCCCCGCCAGCGCGCCCGCCACGCCGGCCAGCACCGCGCCCAGCAGGAACAGCAGCGTCTTCTGCAGGTCCACGTTGGCGCCCAGCACGCTGGCCATGGGCGCGTTGCTGGCGCCGGCGCGGATCAGCATGCCGAAGCGCGTGCGCTGGATCAGGAACCAGGCCCCTGCCGCCACCAGCGCCCCCACCCCGATGATCATCAGCCGGTACACGGGATAGTCGCTGCCGAACAGGCTGACCGCCCCGTCCAGTCCCTGCGGCACGGCGGCGAAGTACGGCCGGCTGCCCCAGATGACCGAGGCCAGCTCGTTGAAGAACATCATCAGGCCGAAGGTCGCCAGCACCTGGTAGAGGTGGTCGTGCCGGTACAGCGGGCGGGCGATCAGCCGCTCCAGCACCACGCCGACGAAGCCGCTGCCCGCCACCGCCGCCAGGATGGCGAAGGCGAACGAGCCGCTGGCGTTGTAGGCGGTGGCGCCGAGGAAGGCGCCGATCATGTACAGCGATCCGTGCGCCAGGTTGATGAAGTTCATGATGCCGAAGATCAGGGTCAGCCCCGAAGACAACAGGAACAGCAAGGCGCCCAACTGCAGGCCATTGAGCAACTGCGACAACAGCAACGATCCGTTCATGGGGCCTCTCCCTTGCGCCTTGCGGCGCTCACTTCAGCGGGCAGTCCGCCACGTAGGCGTCCTGGTGGTCGATGAACACCGTGGCGAGCTGCTTCACGTTCACGCCGTCGCCCTCTTTCACGACCTGGTAGGCATACAGGTTCTGCACCGGCATGTTGTTGGTGTTGAAGCGGAACGCGCCGCGCACCGAGGGGAAGGAAGAACCCGCCGCCTTCACCGCCGCGGCCAGCGCCCGGCTGTCGCCGACCTTGCCGCCCAGTTGCTTGACGGCGGCGTCCAGCAGGTAGGCCGCGTCGTAGCCGCCGACGGCATATTCGGATGGCAGCCGCCCGTACTTGGCTTTGAAGGCCTCGACGAACTTGCGGTTCTGCGGATTGTCCAGCGTGGTCGCCCACGGCGTGCCGTAGATGGCGCCCACGGCCTGGTCCTTCAGCGCGGTCAGCGTGTTGGAATCGATCAGGCTTTCGGAAAAGAACGGCAGCTTTTCCATCAGGCCGGCCTGGCGCAACTGGCGCACGAAGTTCACGCCCACCCCGCCGGTATAGAACGCGAACAGCGCGTCCGGCCCGGCCGACTGCATGCGCGAGATCTCGGCGGAATAGTCGAGCTGGCCCAACTGGGTATAGATTTCGTCCGCAGGCGCGGCGCCGTAGAAGCGCTTGAATCCGGCCAGCTTGTCCTTGCCGGCCTGGTAGTTGGACGACATCAGGTAGGCCCGCTTGTAGCCCTGGTCCTTGACGTACTTGCCCATGGCCTCCGACATGCTGTCGTTCTGCCAGCCCAGCACGAACAGGTTGGGCAGGCACATGCGGCCGGCGATCGGCGCGGGGCCGGCGTTGGTGGACAGCGCCACCACGCCGGACTCCTTGATGCGCCGCAGCTCGGCCATGAGCACGTTGGAGAAACCCAGGCCGACGATCACGTCCACCTTGTCCTTCTCGATGAATTTCTGCACGATCTGCGCGCCCACGTCGGGCTTGAGCTGGTCGTCGTCGCGGATCACCACGGCCTTCTGGCCGCCCAGGCTTCCGCCCAGTTGATCGATGCCCAGCATCAGGCCGTCGTACTGGTCCTGGCCCAGCGCGGCCTGGGGGCCGGACAGCACGCCGGTAAAGCCGATGCGGATGTCCGCCATTGCGGCGCTGGCCGCGGTCAGGGCCGCCGCGGCGGCAAGCGCGGACAGCCCGCGTGCGTATGCTTGCATACTATGTCTCCTTGGGGGATGTGCGGCGGCGCCGTTCTGCGCGGCGCCTGCCGGGGTGGGCTTCAGAGCTTCACGCAGACATTGCGCAGCTCCGTGTAGAACTCCAGCGAATGCACGCCGCCTTCGCGGCCGATGCCGGACTGCTTGGCCCCGCCGAAGGCCGTGCGCAGGTCGCGCAGGAACCAGGAATTGATCCAGCAGATGCCCACTTCCAGCGCCTGCCCCATCCGGTGCGCCGTGCCCACGTTGCTGGTCCAGACGCTGGCCGCCAGCCCGTAGGGGGTGGCGTTGGCCAGCGCGACGGCTTCTTCCTCCGTATCGAAGGGCGCGATGTGGCAGCAGGGGCCGAAGATCTCCTGCTGGATCACGGCCGAGCTTTCCGGCAGGCCGGTCCAGACCGTGGGCTGCACCCAGGCGCCGGCGGCCAGTTCGTCCGGCATGTCGGGCACGCCGCCGCCCGCCACCACGGTGGCGCCGTCTTCGCGGGCGCGCGCGTAGTAGCCCAGCACCTTGTCGCGGTGGCGCTGCGAAATCAGCGGCCCCAGGTTCACGCCGGGATCCTTGGGGCGGCCCAGCTTGAAGCCGCGCGCGCGCTCGCCCATGGCCGCCACGAAGCGTTCGAAGATCGGCCGCTGCACGTAGACGCGCTCGGTGCCCAGGCAGACCTGCCCGGTGTTGTCGAACGCGGCGCGCGCGATCCCGGCCACCGCCTTGTCGAAGTCCGCGTCGGCGAACACGATGCCCGCGTTCTTGCCGCCCAGCTCGAAAGACACGGGACGCACGCCCACCGCCGCGGCCTGCATGATGGCCTCGCCCGTACGGGTTTCTCCGGTGAAGGTGATGCCGTCGACCAGCGGATGGCGAGTGAGCTTTTCGCCGGCCGAGCCGGGCCCGCGGCCGTGCACCACGTTGTAGACGCCCGGCGGCATGCCGACCTCGTTCATGACTTCGCCCAGCAGCGTGGCCGTGCCCGGCGTGTCCTCCGACGGCTTGACCACCACCGTGTTGCCGCAGGCCAGCGCCGGCCCCACCTTCCAGGTCATCAGCAGCAGCGGCAGGTTCCAGGGGCAGATCACGCCGATCACGCCCCGCGGCACGCGCACGCCGTAGTTCAGGGCGTGGCCGCCGTCCGGCGTCTCCAGGTCGAAAGTCTCGTTCGGGATATTGCGCACCAGGTCCGCGAAGATCTTGAAGTTCGCCGCGCCGCGGGGAATGTCCAGGTGGCTGGCCAGGTCGTAGGGCTTGCCGGTGTCGGCGATCTCGGCGTCGACGAAGTCGTCGAAGCGGCGCGTGATGCCGTCGGCCACGGCGTGCAGCAGTTCGACGCGCTGCTGCGTCTTCAGCCTGGCCCAGGAGCCGCGCAGCGCGGCCTTGGCGGCTCGCACCGCCGCGTCGACCTCGGCCTCGCCCGCCTCGTGCACGCGGCCGATCAGCCGGTTGTCGACCGGATCCCGGTTGTCGAACGTACTGTCCGTGGCAACCCACTCGCCGTTGATGAAATTGCGGAAATCGGTCATTGCGTCCTCGGTTGTGACAGGTCGGCCAGCGCCGCTTCGGGGTCGCCGGCCGTCAGGTATTCCCACATGCGCTCGTAGATGCGGCCCGTGCCCACGGCGCGGACCGCCGCCTCTTCGGGCGAAAACGTGGGCGCGCCCTCGGCCAGCCCGGCCGACCTCAGTTGCCACTCGATGCGGGCGGCGTCTTCGAGATACCAGGTCAGCACCACGGCATGCATCAGGGATTCGGCCGCCACCACCGCGCCGTTGCCGCGCATGGCCACCGCGCGCGCCGCGCCCAGCGTCTCGGCCACGCCGCGCGCCTGGGCGTCGCTGCGCACGAGCTGCGGATCGTCCCAGAGCGGCACGGAGGGCGAGAAATACGAACCCATGCCGTGACGCGGCCTGGGCGTCACGCGCGCCGAGGACAGCGTCATCACGGTGGGCGGCATCGAGCGCACCACGCCGCCCACGTCCGGCCGCGTCCGGTAGATGTGCTGGTGGATGCGGACCTCGCCCAGCACGCCCTCGGGCAGTTCGCCGTGCACCGGCACCACCGTGCCGGCCTCGCCCGGTTCGATCAGGCCCATGGGCCGGGCCGCGCACACCAGGAAATGGCCGTCGTCGAGCCGGCTGCTGCAATGGCCGTAGGCATGGACCAGGTCGGCGCGGGCCAGGGCGCGCGCGGCGACGCGGACCAGCGCCTCCTGCCCGGCGCCGGCTTGCGCTTGCGCGGCGCTCACGACTTGAACTCCGGGATGTCGGGCTTGGCGCCCCACATGCAGAACGAGGACGGCACGGCCGGGAAGCTGCGCGGCCGGTAGGTTTTTTCCTCTTCGGCGCTGATCAGCCGCACGCCGGTCGAGTATTCGTAGATCATGCCGTCGGGGCCGTCGAAGTACAGGAACATCGCGCCCGAAGTCGGGTGCCGCCCCGGGCCGAAGCGGATCGGCACGTTCCATTCGCGCAACTGGTACCAGGCGCGCATGATGTCGTCGATGCTTTCGACCTGGTGGTTGATGTGCTGCACGCCCGGATAGCTGGACGGAAACAGCGCGATCTTGTGGTGGACTTCGTCGATGCGCAGCAGCGGCGCCTCGCCGATGCGGTCGCTCACGCGGGCGGACAGCAGGCCGGTCCAGAAGGCCTCGTCGCGGCGCGCGTCCAGCGTGCGCAGGCCGATGTGCGAAAAGCCCGTAATGCCGGCGTCGCGGCCCGGAAAATAGCGGCGGCCGCTGTGCTGCGGCGCGTGCACGAGTTCGATGCGGTTGCCCGACGGATCGGTGAAGCGCAGGAAGTCGCGCACGTAGCGCTGCTCGGCCGCTTCCCGCGTGCCCGCCTCCACCGCGTAGCCGCTGCGCTCCAGCACCGCGCCGGCGCGCTCCAGTTCTTCGGGCGTGTCCACTTCGAAGGCGGCGGTATGGTCGCGCGGATCGCCCTCGAAATAGCACAGGGTGTGGTCGCGAGAATCGGACTTGAAATAGACCGCGCCGTGCTCCTTGCGGGCCAGTTCCAGGCCCAGCACGGCGGTGGCGTAGCGCACCGCCGCGTCGAGATCGCGCGTGCCCAGCCGGACGTACCGGATGTCGTGTAGCCGTATCACTGCTTGTCTCCTGGTGCGCCTGCCGCCGGCTTCATGCCGGTCATGGTGGCGCGTTTTTTTCTACGATAAGCAGCAAAAATCTCGGAGTCAATAATTTTTATCGAGATTTTTTGAAATCCAGGAGCGCGGCATGGGCGCGGCACCCGGGGCGGCAAGGCGCCCCGGGTGCCGCGGGGTCAGCCGCCGTCCGCCGGCAGCCACTCTTCCAGCGTGACCTCGAACGTCATGCAGATGGGATTGGCGCCGGGCACGAAAGGACCCCCGTGGATCCGGCCCTGCGGGTCGGCCACCACCCCGGACAGCGTAGCGACGAGCGAGCCGTCCGGCTGCGCCCGCACCTCGCCCGCCAGGCTGACGATTTCCACCGCCGGCCCGCCCAGGTGGCGGTAGCCGCCGTCGCACGCATACAGGCAGGCGTCGACCAGGCTGCCCAGCGCCCCGCGCACGAAGGCGTTGCGGAAGCCCTCGGCCAGGCACAGTTTTTCCACGCCCTGCACCAGGTCCTCGTTGGGACCGATGCGCGCGTAGGCCACGCGGCCCATGGTCCCGTTTTCGATTTCAGGCGGCATCATGGTCGTCGGCTCCCTGGGGTTGCAGCAGGCGCAGATTGGTCTCGGCGTCGTAGGTCGCGCGCAGCTCGAATCCGTCCAGCGCCGTCACCAGCACCGGGATGGGCTGCGGCCCGACCAGGGTGGTCTGCGCGATGATGTGGCCGCCCAGCGGTTCGCCGCGCCGGTCGCAGAACGCGGCATGGCAATGCACCAGCGGCCCGCCGGCATCGGTCTTGCCCAGCGTGGCGTTGCCGAAGATCAGGTATGCGGGCCCCGCCGCGATGGGTTCCGTATAGGCGACCACCCGGCGGTGCTCGGGATCGGGCGGCGCGGTGCAGTAATCGAGGTGGCTGAAGACGCCCCCCAGCAGCGTCATCGAGGCATTGGCGACGCCGGCGCCGGCCAGGGCGCCGACCAGGGCGTCGTAAAGGCTGGCGCCCGGCCGCAGGGACAGGCGGAAGTGGCGGCCCTGCCGCGCGCTGCGGCTATGGATGCGCACCGGGTTGAAGGCGCCCGGGTGTATCAGCGTTCTGGGACGGGGCGGCGTTTGTGGGCCCCGCAAGGAACGATCCACGGTGGTGGTTCGCATGGTCTGGACTCCGTGCGCTTGTGGCGCGATGAGTGGAATCGGAAGGGTCAGTGCACGGCGGGCAGCATGCCGGCGGCCGTGAAGCCGCCGTCCACGCAGATGACCTGCCCCGTCACGTAGCTCGAACGGGCTTCGTCCAGCAGCCAGCCGATGGTGCCGTTCAGTTCGTCGGGCGTGGCGTAGCGGTGCTGCGGCACGACCTGGCGCCAGGCGGCGCGGGCTTCCTCCGTGTGCATCTGGCCGACCAGCGGCGTTTCGATGGGACCGGGCGCCACGGCGTTCACACGGATGCCGTAGGCGGCCAGTTCCACCGCCATGACGCGGGTCAGCGTCACCACGCCGCCCTTGGACGCGCCATAGGCCGCGCGGCCGGCGTTGCCCCGGATGCCCGACACCGAGGCGATGTTGACGATGGAGCCTCGCCGCCGCTCGCGCATGCGCCGCGCCGCTTCGCGCGCCACCACGAAGGACCCCACCAGGTTCACCTCCAGGATGCGCCGCAACAGCGCGGCGTCGGTATCCAGGAACGGCACGTCGCGGCCGATGCCGGCGGAATTCACCAGCCCGGATACCGGCCCGAAATCCCGCTCCACGCGCGCCAGCGCATCCACTACCTGCGCCTCGTCGGTCACGTCCAGCCACAGGCAGCCCAGGCGATCGGCGGGCGCCGTCTCCCGGACTTCGTCCAATCGTTCCTGCGACACGTCGGCCACCAGCACCTTGCGTCCCGCCTCCAGCAGGCCGCGCGCCACGGCCAGGCCGATGCCCGACGCGCCGCCCGTGACCAGGATTGCCTCTTGCGACATCTCCATGATTCCGTCTCCTCGTTGTGGATACTGCGGTTCAGCTTTCCGCTTGCGCGGCCGGCGCCAGGCACCCGCGTTCGTGCAGGGCGTCGCGCACCAGTTTCTTGGTGATCTTGCCGTAGCCCGACCGCGGCAGCGCCTCCCAGAAAAACACCTGTCGCGGCAGCTTGTAGCGCGCGATGCGCGGCGCCAGCCAGTCCAGCAGCGCTTCCGCCTCCAGCGCATGGCCGGGACGCAGCACGCAGACCATCACGCCCACCTCGCCCCAGGTCGGATCGGGCACGCCCAGCACCGCGGCTTCCGCCACGGCGGGATGGGCCAGCACTTTTTCCTCGACCTCGCGCGGGTAGATATTGGACCCGCCCGAGATGTACATGTCGGACTGCCGGCCGGTGATGTAGAGGTAGCCCTGTTCGTCCTGGTAGCCCAGGTCGCCCGTGCGGAACCAGCCGTCGCGGAACGCCTTGGCGTTGGCCTGCGGATTGGCGTAGTAGCCCGCGAACACGGCCGGGCCGCAGACGCAGATTTCGCCGGTCTGCCCCGCGGGCAGCGGCCGGCCCGCGTCGTCCTGGATGCTGACCTGCATGCCGGTGCGCTCGTATCCGCAAGTGCCCGCGCGCGCGTCCGGCGCGTCTGCGGCGCGGTGCTGGGAAGGCGGCAGCACCGTGATGTTGCCGGTCACTTCGCCCAGCCCGAAGTACTGCACCAGCACGCTGCCCAGCTTGTCGAGGGCGCGCTTCTGGTCTTCGCGGTACATGGGCGCGCCGGCGTAGACCACATAGCGCAGGCTGCGGTGGTCGCACGCGTCCACCGCGGGATGCTCCACCAGCATCTTCACGATGGTGGGCACGGTAAACATATTGGTTACGCCGTGGCGTTCGACCAGGCGCCACAGTTCGCCCGCGTCGAAACGCGCGCCCTCCGGCAGCACCGTGCATGCCGCGCGCGCCACCTGGGTCAGGAAGTGGATGCCCGCGCCGTGGGACAAGGGCGCCACGACCAGGCTGACGTCGTCCTCGGTCGTGCCCGGCATCAGGTCGCACAGGTGGTTCGTGACCACGAAAGCCATCTGCCCATGCGTCAGCACCGCGGCCTTCGGGTGGCCGGTAGTGCCGGAAGTAAAGAAGAACCAGCACGGATCGTCGTAATCCACGTCTGCGCACGTCCGCGGCGCGTTCTCCAGCCGCGCCTCGATGAGCGAAGTGGTGTCGGCTTCGCCGAAGCCTCCCGGGCCCAGCCGCGCCAGCAGCGCCAGGCCGGGCATGGCGCGAGCCACGGCCGCCGCGTGCTCGGGAGACTGCCCTTCGCAGAGGAAGGCCTTGGCGCCCGCGGCCCGGGCCAGGTAAACAGCCTCGTCCGGGGAAATGCGGAAGTTGGTCGGCACCCAGACCGCGCCCAGGCGCAGCACGGCGAACAGGGTTTCGACGAATTCGAAGCTGTTGCGGGAATGCACCAGCACCCGGTCGCCCTTGCCCACCCCGCGTTCCGCCAGCGCCTGCGCCAGCGCGGCGGTGCGCGCGTCCAGCTCGCTCCAGCTACGGCCGAGGCCGCCGCACAGCAGCGCTGCGCGGGCGGGATGGCGGCGCGCCGCCTGGACCAGGAAATGCGCCAGGTTCATCGCGCGGCGCGACACGGGAACTACCCCTCCCCGAGGCTCGGCCGTGCCGGCCGCCGCGGCACCGGCCGCCGCAAATTCCGGACGGCCGCTCATTTGACGCGCTCCAGGATGCTGACGTAGTTGGCCACGGCCGCGCCGCCCATGTTGAATACGCCCGCCAATGCGGCGCCCGGCACTTGCATGCCCTGCGCTTCTCCGGCCAGTTGCAGGCAGGCCATGACGTGCATGGACACGCCCGTGGCGCCCACGGGATGCCCCTTGGCCTTGAGGCCGCCGGACGGATTCACCGGCAGGCGGCCGCCCTTCTGGACCCAGCCTTCCCGCAGCGCCCTGGCGCCCTGCCCGCGCGGCGCCAGGCCCATGGCTTCGTACTCGATCAGTTCGGCGATGGTGAAGCAATCGTGCGTCTCCACCAGACTCAGATCGTCCAGCGTGGCGCCGGCGTCGGCCAGCGCCTCGCGCCATGCGCGCGCAGCCCCCTCGAAAGCGATGGGGTCGCGCCGGCTGAGCGGCAGGATGTCGTTGGCCTGGCGCCGCGCCCGGAAGGCGATGGCGCGGCGCAGGCCCGCCGCCGTTTCCTCGTCCGCCAGCACCAGCGCCGCCGCGCCGTCCGAGATCAGCGAGCAGTCGGTGCGGCGCAGCGGCGCGGCGACGTAGGGGTTCTTTTCCGAGACGGTATTGCAAAAATCGAAGCCCAGGTCCTTGCGGATCTGCGCGTAGGGATTGTCCACGCCGTTCTTGTGATTCTTCGCGGCAATCTGCGCCAGCGCTTCGCCCTGGTCCCCGTGGCGCTCGAAATAGGCGGCGGCGATACGGCCGAAAACGCCAGCGAAGCCGCCGGCAATGTCCGCCTCTTCCTTGCGGTAGCTGGCATTGAGCAGGATGTCGCCGATCTCTGCCGTCGGGCGCGAGGTCATTTTCTCGGCGCCGACGACCAGCGCGACGCGCCCTCGCCCCGCTTCGATGAAGTCCATCGCGGCGTACAGCGCCGCCGAGCCGGTCGCGCACGCGTTCTCCAGCCGCGCAGCCGGCACCTGCGCCAGCGCCGGCTGCGCCAGGGCCACCAGCGCGCCCTGGAAGTCCTGCTTCTGGAAGCCGCTGTTCATGACGCCGGCATAGATGCCGTCCACGGCCTCGGGGCCGATGCCCGCATGGTCCAGGGCCGCGCCCGACACGCGGGCCATGAGGCTCTCGGTGTCGGGGTCGTCGAGTTTGCCGAATGGGATGTGCGACCATCCCACGATGACGGCGCGCTTGCTCATTGCTGTCTCCTCAAGTGGCGCCCCGGCCCGCCCGCAAGGCGGATCAGGGCTTGGGCTTGGGGGCCGGCGGACGCGTCCGCGCCTCGCGGCCTCCGGGATTGGCCTGCGCGAGCAGGCGTTTGGCCTCGCGGGACAACAGCTTGGCCAACTGGAACTGCCTTTCCTCGTCCATGCGCGACTCGACCGCGGCGATGCTCAGCGCCCCCAGCACGTGCCCCTGCTCGTCGCGCAGCGGCACGCCTATGCCCCACGAGCCCGGCACCACCAGGCCGCGGTTCACGGCGTAGCCCTGCTCGCGGACTTCGTCCACCAGGGTGCGGATGAGGGGAACCGAATAGTGCGGATAGCGCCGCGCGATCAGGGCTGCATTGGCCTGCAGGCATGCCTCGACCTCGTCGTCGGGCAGCGCCGCCAGGATCGCCAGGCTGCCCGCGCCGATGCCCAGCGGGTGGCGGTCGCCCGGCAGCAGCACGTGCGTCTTGAGCGGGTAATCGCCATCTTCCCGCAGCACGCAGACCGCGAACACGTCGCGCCGCAGCGAAAAGAAGGCGGAGTCGCCGCACTCGTGCGCCAGGCGCGCCACCACGGGCGCGGCCAGCCGGTTGATGCCGAAGCGCTCGCTGGCGATATTGCCCAGCACATGGCATTCGGGTCCGAGGAAATAGCGGCGGGTGGCGGGATCCTGCTCCACCATGCCTTCGGCCGCCAGCGCCGCCAGGATGCGATGCACGGTCGGCTTGCTCATGCCCGTGTCGCGGGTCAGCGCCAGCAGGCCGGCGCCCTCGCCGCGCATGCGCGATACGCCGCGCAGCACCAGCATGGCTCGCGAAATCGCCTGGGCGCCGCCGACCTGGGATGAGGTTTCCGACACATCGTCTCCGTCTGATTTTTCAGATGGTCCATTTTGTGGACCACTGTATTCATCTTGTTTTTTCATTCTGCACCAGTTTTAGTGATTTACGCTAGATAAACCGTGTGATTTAATGAATTCAAGGGTAGTACATAGGTCCATATAATGGACCGCATGCAAAGATAAAGCAAGAAGCCTGGCAAGGCGCTTTATCCGGCCTCCACGAAGAGGACCGGATCTCATCACCAAGGAGACAGCATGGACACGACTCGACGCAAACTCATGAGCGCCGCGGGAGGCGGCGCGCTTCTGGCCCTGGCGCCGTTCCAGCGCGCGCTGGCCGCGCCGAAATACCGGTACAAGTACGCCAACAACCTGCCCCCGGCGCACCCCATGAACCTGCGCGCCAACGAGGCCGCGCAGAATATCCTGCGCGACACCGGAGGCCGCTTCGAGCTCGCCATCTTCCCCAGCAGCCAATTGGGTTCCGACACCGACACGCTCAGCCAGTTGCGCGCCGGCGCCGTCGAGTTCTTCACCCTGTCGGGCCTGATCCTGTCCACGCTGGTCCCCGCCGCCTCCATCAGCGGCATCGGCTTCGCCTTCCCCGACTACGACACAGTCTGGAAGGCCATGGACGGCGAGCTCGGCGCGCACATCCGGCGCGAAATCAACGGCAAGGGCCTGTTCGTCATGGACCGCATCTGGGACAACGGCTTCCGCCAGGTCACCACCAGTTCGCGCGCCATCGCCGGGCCGGACGACTTCCGCGACCTGAAGATCCGCGTGCCCGTCAGCCCGCTCTGGACCTCCATGTTCAAGGCGCTGGGCTCTTCGCCCGCCAGCATCAATTTCAACGAAACCTATTCCTCGCTGCAGACCCGCGTGGTCGACGCGCAGGAGAATCCCCTGGCCATCATCCAGACCGCCAAGTTCTACGAAGTGCAGAAGTACTGCTCCATGACCAACCACATGTGGGACGGCTTCTGGTTCCTGGGCAACCGCCGCGCCTGGGAAAAGCTGCCCGAGGACATCCGCGAGGTCGTCGCCAGGCACATCAACGCGGCCGGCATGGCCGAACGCGCGGACGTGCTGGCGCTGAACAACCAGTTGCAGGCCAAGCTGGCCGAAGAGGGGCTGGCGTTCAACACGCCCGACCCCGCCCCCATCCGCGACTCGCTGCGCAAGGCGGGCTTCTACGAGGGCTGGAAGGAGAAGTACGGCGAAAAAGCCTGGAGCCTGCTCGAGCAATCCGTGGGGAGCCTGTCATGAGGGCGGCGATGACCCACCCGGCGGAGATGCTGGCGGCAGCCGAGGCGCCCATGGGCGCCAGGCGCCCGTGGGCAAGCGCCGTCGACAACGCGCTCGGGCACCTGGTGGAGATCCCCGCGGCCATCCTCGTGGTCGCGGAAATCGTCATCCTGTTCTCGGGCATCGTGGCGCGCTACGCGCTGCACGAGCCGCTGGTGTGGTCGGACGAACTGGCCTCCATCCTGTTCCTCTGGCTTGCCATGCTGGGCGCGGTCGTCGCTTTCCGGCGCGGCGAGCACATGCGCATGGGCGCGCTGGTCAACCGGGCCTCGCCCGCCACCCGCGCGGTGCTGGACATGGTGGCGGTGGCGGCCGCCCTGGCCTTCCTGCTCCTGCTGCAGGCGCCGGGATTCGAATACGCGTCCGAAGAGCGCTACGTCACGACCGCCGCGCTGGAGATCCCCAACGTCTGGCGCGCGGCGGCCCTGCCCGTGGGCACCGCGCTGATGGCGTTGATCGCCCTGCTGCGGCTGGTCGAGCGCGCCCAGTGGCGCACCACCGGCCTGGCGCTGCTGCTGGTCGGCGGCGTGGTCGCGGCCATGATGGCGCTGCAGCCCGTGTTCGCCGGCCTGGGCAATCTGAACCTGCTGATCTTTTTCGTCGGGATCGTGGCGGCGACAGTGTTCGCGGGCGTGCCGATCGCCTTCTCTTTCGGCCTGGCCACGTTCGGCTATCTGTCGCTGACCACGGACGTGCCGATGATGGTGGTGGTGGGACGCATGGACGAAGGCATGTCCCACCTGATCCTGCTGGCCGTTCCGCTGTTCGTGTTCCTGGGCGTCCTCATCGAAATGACCGGCATGGCCAAACGCATGGTGGCCTTCCTGGCCAGCCTGCTCGGGCACGTGCGGGGCGGGCTGTCCTACGTGCTGATCGGCGCGATGTACGTGGTGTCGGGCATCTCCGGCGCGAAGGCGGCGGACATGGCGGCGGTGGCGCCCGTGCTGTTCCCGGAAATGCGCGAACGGGGCGCCGACGAAGGCGACCTGGTCGCGCTGCTGTCCGCCACGGGCGCGCAGACCGAAACGGTTCCGCCCAGCCTCGTGCTCATCACCATCGGCTCCGTCACCGGCGTGTCGATCACCGCGCTGTTCACCGGCGGCCTGCTGCCGGGACTGGTGCTGGGCGTGATGCTCTGCCTGGTCGTCTGGTGGCGCAACCGCCGCGAGGACCTGAGCGCGGTGCGCAAGGCCAGCGGCCGCCAGATCGGCCGCGCGCTGCTGGTGGCGCTGCCGGCGCTGGCGCTGCCCTTCGTCATCCGCGCCGCCGTGGTCGAAGGCGTGGCCACCGCGACCGAGGTTTCCACCATCGGCATCGTTTACGCCACGCTCGTCGGGCTGCTGGTCTACCGCTGCTTCGACCCCAAGCGGCTCAAGCCCATGCTGGTGGACACGGCCTGCCTGTCCGGCGCCATTCTGCTCATCATCGGCACCGCCACCGGCATGGCCTGGGCGCTGACGCAATCCGGGTTCTCGACCCAGCTCGCCACGACCATGGCGGGGCTGCCCGGCGGCGCCGCAACCTTCATGGCCGTGTCCATCGTCGCCTTCGTCATCCTGGGCAGCGTGCTCGAAGGCATTCCCGCCATCGTGCTGTTCGGTCCGCTGCTGTTCCCGATCGCGCACCAGATGGGCATCCACGAGGTGCACTACGCCATGGTGGTGATCCTTTCCATGGGCCTGGGCCTGTTCGCGCCGCCGTTCGGCGTGGGCTATTACGCCGCCTGCGCCATCGGCCGGGTCGCGCCCGAAGCCGGCATCCGGCCCATCATGGGCTACCTGAGCTCGCTTGCCATCGGCATCGTCGTCATCGCCGCCGTGCCCTGGCTTTCCACGGGCTTTCTCAGATAGTCCATCGCGGGGCGCGCGTCCGCCTGGCGCGCCCGGCCGCGGGAATCTCGGATTCAATCCAATTTATCGAGATTCCGCCGCCGCGGTGCTACAGTACCTCCATGTCTGACGGCACCCCGCTCCCCTCCCTTTCGCACGCCGGCCCGGCCAACACCCTGGTCGGCGCGGCCTACGTCAAGCTGCGCCACGACATCATCCACGGCAAGCTTCCGCCCGGCTCGCGCCTGCGCGTGGAGCACCTGAAGGACGATTACGGCGTGGGCGCCGGCACCTTGCGCGAAGCGCTGGCCCTGCTGGTGTCGGACGCGCTGGTCGTCGCCCACGGCCAGCGCGGCTTCCACGTCACGCCGATTTCCCTGCGGGACTTCCGCGACATCACCGAGAACCGCGTGCTGCTCGAGACCGAAGCGCTGCGCCAGTCCATCGCCCTGGGCGA